>Ga0098045_1001052_pt1 | contig 10160 bp, 20 predicted proteins | sample 11_taG_FD_77071 | JGI IMG/M metagenome (GOLD analysis project Ga0098045, IMG submission 77071) | Marine viral communities from the Subarctic Pacific Ocean - 11_ETSP_OMZ_AT15265 metaG | ecosystem: Environmental > Aquatic > Marine > Oceanic | place: Pacific Ocean | collected 2015-01-16 | reverse complement strand
CTAAACATCAACACAGAGGAGGACATTTAGGGATTGATATATTTGCACCTAAAGGCACACCAATTATTTCCGCTACTGATGGGGAAGTGATTAAAGTTAGAAGAAAAGATAGAACTAGTGGTGGTAAGACAGTTAGTGTACTATTAAATGGTATAGTTTATTATTACGCACACTTAGACCAAGTATCGGACAATATAGGTAAAGGTGATGATATTAAAAAAGGTACATTCATAGGTACAGTTGGTGATACAGGTAATGCAAAAGGAACTCATCCACATTTACACTTTTCAATGTATGAGAAAAGAGGTGGTTATAAAAGAGGTACTATTGACCCATGGCCATTTTTAAAAGATAGTCTTGATGGGGGTGAGTTAATTGTTATCGAACCAGGACAAGTTGTTGATAAAGTTGAGGGAAAAATTGCACGTGAAGATTTAAGTATTACGGATATTGTTGATAACGGTGATAACTCTGAATTAATATCAATGGGTTCACAAGGTAAAGGAGTTGAAGAAATTCAAACAATTTTAGATAAAGAAGGTTATGATTTAGGGGACGCTGGAATTGATGGAATCTATGGACCTGATACGATGAGAGCGGTTAAGAAGTTTCAAAAAGATAATGGTTTAAACTTGATTGACGGAATTGTTGGTATTGAAACATCAACAGAATTCAAGAAACACTAAATTATATTAAATCAAAGAGAAGGAGACATTGTCTCCTTTTTTTATACCATGATTTTCACAGAATCCACCTTCAACCTCTAAAACTGTATCACCAAAACCTTGATATGATTCACAATTTTCTTTATTATTACACGGTTGACAGTTAGAATGAATTTTAGTTATTGTTGTTCCATCTATGAAAATAATGTCTAATGGTATTATACAATTATACATCCAAAAACTTTGTTCAGTACGTTCAGGCATGAAAAATAACATACCATCAAAGGATTCATCAAATCTTTTTCCCATCATCCCATCAGTTATGGATTTTTTAGTGGAAGAAACTTTGACTTTTAAAATATTATTTTCTATGATTACTTTCATACTAATAAATATCCAATAAAACTAATAATGAAAAAATACGCAGGAATAATCGTAAGATGTGATAATAAGGTGTTACTTTGTAAAAGAAACTCACAAACAACTTTACCAGGTTTTTGGTCATGTCCTGCCGGTAGTGTGGAAGAAGACGAACCAACTAAAGATGCTGCGATTAGAGAATTTATAGAAGAGACTGATTTACCTGTGTTAGGAGACATAGAGTTTGCTGCGGTAATAAAAAGGTATAACAGAGACGGAAGTAAAGTTAAAGGTATGTTTTATACCTACCTTATGGATGTTGAAGAAGAGATGTTTCCTGATTTAGAAAATGCTTATGATGGGGACGAACACACGGAATGTGGGTATTTTGGTAAAGATGAATTACCCGAACCAATGACAAAACAATTTAATAAACTTATAAAAATAATTTTAAAATGAACAAATTAGTAAACATGTTAAGAACATCTGCACAGGCAGATAAAGCAAAGGCATTATTATCACTTGAACTACTTGGTGGTAAAGCAGTAGGAATCGGAGACCACTCAACAGGGGACTTCTATAAAAACGCTGAAGAGGCGTTAGTAATGTTAGTAGATGCGGATGATAGATTAGGTACTTTAGATAAGTATTTTGATTCTAATGGAGTAATTATAGGGTAAATATCCAATAATTTTAATACAAAACACAAAAAAACCCTTAAAGGGCTTGTCTGAGAGTAAATTTTTTGTATATTTGTATAACTTTTGAGATTTATTGGAGTATTTATATCTTACCCAACAGAAAATCAGAAAGTTTTTAAAAAAAAGTTTGACAGATTAAAAAATTTGTTGTAGTTTTGTAAAACAATTCAGTAAGAGTACTGAAGACGTTCTTTGAAAATATTAGTAAGTGTCACCTTAACCATCACAGTTTGTGAAAGGAATACAAAAGATTAACCCCTTTTTCTTAAACGGTTAAGTATGACATTTGACGGCGGTTTAGCGTCGTTAGATAACCCCAGCAATGGGACTAAAGGGATTGAAACGAGAATAGTACATCGTGAATATTCGCAGAGTTTACTCTGACAACTAAACAAAGTGGCTACGGTCAAGACCCTAAGGGCAACTGCTAAAGGGACGAGACCACTCTGAGTCCGTGGAATATCAGAGTTGAGATAGTGATATCAATAGGAAAAGCTACAGGTGACGGTTCGACACACCCTGTCAGGTGTTGTAGGGCTGAGTACCAGTACAAAGGAATTCCGATACGATAAGTTAACGTATTCCTGAAGTACCGTAAGTTGACAGACTTACAGAGAGGTGTGAAGCATTTTGTTTTCAAAAGAAACGAAACTTCTCCCGAAGCACATCTTTCTCATTTCCATCGTTACTTTTACTAAAACTAAAAGAGAGCAAAAGTTCTTCGGGCGTTGACAACGAAAGGTGTCTAACACTTCGAGTCAATAGACTAACGAAGTCATCGGTAGACCGCAAGTCTCCTGATGTCAATTATCAAATACCTGGTGGGATGGCCGTCCCTTAGTGAACTCGCAAGGTTTGACAGAGTAAAGTAGTAGTTGAGTAGTTGTTAACGAAAAGAGTGGTTCACTCAAATAACCGACACTGACTTGATACTTTCGGCAACGAGAGTGGATACATGAGCAACCGATATAGGGTAATCTCACTAAAGACAAGTCACCATAAACGTGTAATCTCAGCGTTCTATACTCTATTATATATCTTCCTTAACCTCAGTTTTAACCGACTGAGGTTTTTTTATGCTCAATAATTTGTGTAAGTGAATACTATTCACTATATTTGTATAAATAAAAAAATAAAATTATGGAAGGAATTATCACATTAGTCATTATCGGTTTCGTTTTAACGTTTGGTTCACAACTACTAAAAGGTATTGGAAATATCTTCGCGGCTTCAGGTAGAATTGGAGGTTGGATTTTAGGTGTTGTGATTATTTTAGTCGTTCTAAAAAGTTTATTGTTTTAAACAATAAAGTGGGTTAGTTAGTAGGTCAATTCAAAAATTTAATGTATATTTGTAATATGAAAAAAGGAGATAAAATAAAGGATATTAAAAACGGTTCAACACACATTATTGAATCTATTGAGTCATTTGATGACAACACTGTAATTTTTACTGAGGATAGTAAATGTTTACCTATAGAGCAAGTCTCTATCATGAATATAGTAGAATCATATAGTGATTTATGTGTAAATACTATCAATGAAGGTTTGAAAAAAATTAATGAAGACTTTAGAAAAACTATGAATGAAAAATATGGTATTAATTTTAATGAAGACTAAAGGTATATGATGAAGACAATTAAAATAGAACACCCAAAGTTTGGAATCTTACAGGAAAAGGTTTTTGAAGATAAGACACAGTTTAAAATCTATCTTAAAATGGTTCATTCTTGTTTGGAACTTAAAGAGGATTTAACCACATCAAATGGTAATGATTTCCTTCTTCACATACCATACGATTTACTAAGGTCTTCAATGGTAATTGGTAATGTTCAAAAAATTAGTTTAGCCGAGTATGCAATTCAAAAATCTAAAACACAATAAAAATGGTAAAAATAATTAATAATTTATGGAGTATGATTAAAATGGTTATTATTTTAATCTTTATGTTAGTAGGTGTTCATTTTGTAGGAACAGAAAAACTAGTAGAAACAGGTCTTATTTGTCTTGGATTCTACTTCTCATATAAACTCATAGAATTATTATCTGTGTACCTTAAAAACAAGATAAACGGGGTTAAAATGGATAAGACCGTTAAGGTTGTTGAGGAAATTAATCCTGAGATTAAATATATTGAAGGTTTAATCAACGAGATTAAGAAAAAAGCTAAAAAAACTGTTAAGGATAAGAATACTTTAGACCTATTAGGTATTAAACTAAAACAACTTAAAAATGTTTAAGGTAGGTGATTATGTAATACCACGAGATAGTAAGACTATAAAGGTAATTAATGAGATAGAAGAAATTGAAAACCAATTTATTATTTACATGACAGATAATAGTTCTTATCATATTTCACAACTACTAACTTTAAATGAAGTGATAAAAAAAGATAAACATTATAAAGAAAGTTTTAAATTATGAGTGAAAAAAAAGAAATTGTAGGGTTCACTGCGGGTAATTTTGATTTAATGCATCCGGGTTACATTTACACATTTGAAGACGCAAGAAAACATTGTGATAAGTTTATAGTATTTTTACAAAGAGACCCATCATTACATAGAAAATCAAAGTACAAACCAGTTGTACCGCTGTATGAAAGATATAGAACGTTGATGTCTATTCAATATATTGACGAGGTTTATGTGTATCAAACTGAAGAAGAATTATATGATTTAATTAAATTCTTCGAACCTGATATTAGAATTCTTGGTGAAGATTACATTGGTAAATCATTTACTGGCGACGACTTACCACCAAAGGTAATTTACACGAGTAGGGCTCATGGTTGGTCAACAACGAGAATGAAAGATATGATTGCGATGCAAACCATTAAACAAAACCCTGAAGTTGTTGAAGACGCAAATTATTTTGAACGTAAATTAGGTATGGATGATTGATGATATTAAACATATGCCAAATCAAAAGTGGCACAAAATTATAAGTTTTATTAAATCAGGTGTTAGAATTATTGGTTACGGTTTTATTCCTTTTAACTTGATTACCGCTTGTATTATACTTATAGTTAGTGAAGTAATAGGAATCATTGAAGAAATGGTTTAGAGGTGAAGGAAAGATAGATTTTCTTATTAGATTAAATGAGATGGTGGAGTAGTCCGATAGCCAAAGTCGGTCCCTAAAGGTGGAGAGAAATCTTCACCTTTTTTAATTAATAATCTACAATTTTACTAATATAACTATATTTATAGTAAAATACCAACGGATATGTCAAACATAATAATAACTGAATCACAATTACGTAAATTAAAGTCAAACATTAAAGAGGGTTCTCATGATGGTTCTTATATGGCAAAACAACAATTATTTACAATAGCCACACTAGCATATAAAATGTGGGAACAAATGGAAGAAGGTGAACAACTTGATGATTGGATGGAAAGTAAAATTGCTCAATCAGAACAGAGTGTTGTTTCAGTTGTAAAATCTTTCATGTACGATGAGGCTGAGGAAGAGCTAAAAGGTATGGAAAAACTGAATTATGACGAGTTAGTTATCGGAACTTAATTTAAATAATATATTGACAAATACTAACCTTTCTTCTATTTTAGGAGAAAGGTTTTTTAATGCCTTAAAAATACTAAAAAATAATATAAGATGATAAAATTAACGTTTAATACAAAAAAACATACTTTGGTTTATAAACCTAATATGGAAAAGACTCATGTTGTTGAATATCCAAATGTAACAACAATTAAAGATGATGGGAATAACTATTACGAAGTTAGACAAAAACAAGAACCTGCGGGTCCGAGTGTTCCAATTATTAGAGTACCACAACAATCAACTATTATTGAATACTTACACTCATAAGTAAAATGAATAGTATTGATAAACAATATAACGAATTACTATCTACTATTTTAGAACATGGTGTGGATAAATCAGATAGGACAGGTACAGGTACTAAGTCTATTTTTGGTTACACTATAAGACATAATATGAAAGAAGGGTTTCCTCTTCTTACCACTAAGAAGATGGCAGTCAAAACTATGATGACTGAGTTAAAATGGTTTCTAAAAGGTGATACTAATATCAAATACTTAGTTGATAATAATTGTCATATATGGAATGGTGATGCATACAAAAAATACTGTGATGATTCACCACACCCTTATCCTGTTATAACACAACCAGAGTTCATCAATAAAATAAAAACAGATGAAGATTTTGCAAAGACATGGGGAGAGTTAGGACCAGTATATGGTGCTCAATGGAGAGGATGGTTTCAAGAAGGTGAGCAGGTATTTGAAGGTGATACGTTACAAGTTTATAACGAAAAAAGTGTTGACCAAATTAAAAACTTACTCGAACAACTTAAAAGGAATCCAGACTCAAGAAGGTTAATGGTTAGTGCTTGGAATGTTGGGGAGTTAGATTTAATGACTCTACCTCCATGTCATTATGGGTTTCAAGTTTACACTAGATTGTTGACTAACAAAGAAAGATATGATTATTGGTTTAAACATAATTATGAAACAGGTATGGAAAGATATTTTGACCCTAAAAATCTTCCTGATTTTGACGACACAAGACATGAACCAACACCAAAGAGAGCGATATCACTAATGTGGAATCAAAGGTCGGTAGATACATTCTTAGGGTTACCATTTAATATTTCTTCATATGCAACTTTACTTATGTTAATTGCTAAAGAGGTACATATGATACCAGACCAATTAATAGGTAATTTAGGTGATGTCCATCTATATCAAAATCATTTAAATCAGGCTAAAGAACAGATTAAAAGAGAAGGTTATGATTTACCACATATTAACTTTAAAAGTGTTAATTTATTAGGTGGTGAATTTAACTATGAATTAATAAATTATAATTATAAACCAACTATTAAAGCTCCATTAAGTAATTAAACGATGTTAAGTAAACAAATTCTTATTGATAATATTGAAAGAGATGATGTGTGGGATAGTGCTAAACACCTTTACGCGTCTACCTTACTTAAAGAATATGATTCTGATTCGGTAAGAAAGTTTTTATTTGATAAGTTTAAAGATACTGGTGATTACTATTATTGTTCTATCTTAAAAGAGGATGTTAATGGAGAAAAACGTAATTAACTTCATCCAAAGATACTATACTTTTGAGATAAACGGTAGTAAAGAAATATATTTAAGAGATGTGTTTGAAGATAATGTTGAAACACATACGGTCGATATAAACTCAAGGGTTAAATTTGTATGGGGTAGAGCTAAAAATGTTACTGGAGTTGATTTACGTAATAAAGAGTTTACTCATATACAAAAAATAATAAGAGAAGTTTTTAGGTCTAAACAGAGTATAGACTTTTATCGTTTTATGGTTAATGAAATACATGAACAAGAAGAATGGGGAGGTTTAGTTATACCGTTAAAAGATTTACAACATGAGTTCCCTAATTTATATGGTGATAATGTTAATGATATAATTTTAGAAAACATAAAAAAAGATGAGTAAGGAATATAAAGATTTAAAGTCAGTTATTAGTAAATATAATAAAGTTATCGTCACTGGACCTCATGGTGCGGGTAATAAGATAATGACAAAAATAATATCTAAAGATTTTAATTTACCTGAAGTTAGAGGTGAATATGCGTGGGATTTAAATGGGTACAATGAAGAAGATGGTATAAGAATATTTCATAAAAATCATATGAACGATAAGTATTCATCTTTTGGTCCTTCACAATCGGGACATTTACATAGAATAACAGATTACTTACAAGATGTTTTAGTTGTTTTTATGTATAAAGATATGAATAGTATTGAAAGATATTCGGAAAGAAATAAATTTGTTAAAGACCAAAGTCATAAATATGAATGGGGTGTTTATAAACAAATGGTTATGGAAGATTTCCCTGAAAGTGCTCAGTTTTTGAGAAAAAGTATTGAACAATTAACTTATCATATATGGGAAAATCATCAACGAATATTGATACCAAATTGGGTTGAAGTTAATCATAGTTCTTTGGAAGGTCACGAATTATGGATTAGTAAAGAAGACCGAAAAGAATTTAAAGAGTGGCAAACTACATTTTAGATATATTTATCTGTAATGAAACTACTTAAACTCTTAGAAAATATAGTTCACGAACGATACAGTGGTGTTGACATAAAAATGTTTGCACTATTTGCAGACATATTTAGTGACTTAATTAAAGGTCTAAAGATGGGTATGTTAGATGAGGTATACCAAGACTTATCACAAAAGTATGAAGGAACAAAAAAACAACTACCATTAGAATATTTCTACGATTTTCTTATTAAGAATAAAGATTATTTCTCAAAGGAAGAGGAATCGTTACAGGAAAACGAAAAGCAAAAAGATTTATTATTTAAGTATTGGGACGACAAAGGTGTTGAATCTACACCTATTTACCATTACTTAGGTTTGGACAGTTCTAATAGAGAGGATAAAGCTAAAATATTAACTTATAAAATTGAATACTTTGGTGGGATTTATAATGTTTATGAGAAAATTAAAAAAGAGTTAAAGGTTGGTGAACCATTTAGTTATACTCAAGCGGGTTATGAGATTGAGGGAATTATTAGTGAGGTGACTATGGATATTTATACGGGTCAGACCAATCATATCTTATCTGACACATCGGAATATGCCGCGTATTATGATGTTATGGTTACAATTAATGGTGAAAACTCATCTGTAACTTTAATGAATGATGGTGAAACTTATATGTTAGGTGATTTATGGAGTAATAACGATAATGTACCTGAGAGTGTTAAGGGTGTTTTGGATGAAATAGGTTATGAAATTGGTGATGTACTTAGAGATTATGTGGATAGTATAACACAACCATATGGTTTAGATTCAGATAGTATTGATTACAACATAGTTAATGAAAATAGTTTCAAATCCATTTACGACTCTAAATCGCTGTCTAACCATCCTAAATTAGGGCATAGTGCAACTTTTAGCGAAAGTCGAACAAAAAAAGGTTGATTAATTCCATTATTTATTTTAAGTTTGTAGAAAATAAATAATCTTATGCGAATTACTGAAACAATCTTCAACTACCTACAAACATGTGTTTACCCCTTTGAGACCGTAAAGGTCGGTGATGTTACCGCTTTAAACAAATATCCTGATATGGATGATGTTTTATCGTGGTTACGTAATCAACATATTTATATTACCGCCTTACCTTTTAGAGATGCGAGTGAAGGTCCTGAACTTTCTTATTATTACTCAGTTATTGACTTAAATGATTTTGGACAAGAGGAGGATATTCTTTGTGACGAAACTAACTTAGGTGTTTCTGACTTGGATTACGATACGTTTGAAGGAGCATTAATTTCAGGTGTAGAGAGTTACCTCAGTTACAAATCTAAAGATTTAAAGTGGAAACGTGAGTTAATGTTTGGTGATAAAATTGGTGAAAAATTAACTTAAAACTTTTCAGAGGAGATTAATTCCCTCGCTTGTTCTTCAGTGTTGTAAGCGAATTCCCATATCAAAATACGTCTATGTGGGTCGAACGTGAATTTAGCGTAAGAACCTTCATTAACTTCCCATCCAGGATGTTGGTTTAATAATCTATAACATACTTCTTCCATTTTGTCTGAAGTTTGTATAGTCTTACCATTAACGTCATCGTTTGTGTCGTGAATCCACCCACTATCACCACCAGCATCTACATTGACTTCTACTATATCTGAACCTACTTCCTCTAAGTAGTCAAAGATAGGTTTGAATTCTTCTGGTTCTTCTTCCTCATCTATTACTTCTTCATTAATGGGTTCGGTATCGTAAACTGTGTAGGTTCCGAATATTTCAACACTTCTATATTCAGAGTTAATTTCAACTTCATAAGTGTAGTATTCACTACCTGTCTCTTCGTGCCAAGTATTATCACCAACAGCCTCTTCAACATACTCACTAAGTTCACGTTCAATAGGAATTAAGAAACTTTTTGGATTACCACTGTTTTGATAACCACAATAATATCCATCTTGATACATTACAAATCCTTCATCAAACTCCATAATGGCTTTTTTACACCCTGACTTTAAGAAAGCTGGATTAATTAAATTAAATAGTACTTTGTATTTTTGTTCCATGGTAGTTTTTATATATAAATATTAGTCAGTAAACTTTAATTTCATAGTTTTCATCATCCATAAAGGTTTTTCTTTATTATTTAAAGCGTCTACCCACTCCTTTGCTGATGGAATATAGTTATTACAATCTTCTTTAACGTGTTGTTCACCTATGTACCGAACAAAAACTTCTTTACCGTCTGAATTTAAAAATGACTCCCCAAAGGTTTTCTCACATTCAAATATACCTTCAGAATGGTGTCTAAATATTCGATGAAAAGATGTTCCAATCCACGATTTAGTTTCATCAAACCAATTATGAATATGTAAGTAATCTTCAGGTTTTCCACCAAACTTTTTAG
>Ga0098045_1001045_pt1 | contig 10206 bp, 9 predicted proteins | sample 11_taG_FD_77071 | JGI IMG/M metagenome (GOLD analysis project Ga0098045, IMG submission 77071) | Marine viral communities from the Subarctic Pacific Ocean - 11_ETSP_OMZ_AT15265 metaG | ecosystem: Environmental > Aquatic > Marine > Oceanic | place: Pacific Ocean | collected 2015-01-16 | reverse complement strand
AATGTGGCGAATAGAAGCTATGTCTATGGCAGGTACATTAGGTGTAGTAGCTTTAATAGTCGCAATAGTAATGAAGTAGGATAAGAATACATGGCAATGTTTAAAGGCTTTAAGCCACAAGGACTACAAAAAATAGCGACTCGCATGGGTTATGCTGGTGATATGGAGAAGTTTGATGACTACATAAAGGCAAACCCTGACAAAGAACGTGAGATGATTGTGTACAGAAGTAAGGCACAACAGATGGCTCGTGGTGGTTCTGTACGTAGGTTTGCTGAAGGTGGTGATAATGTAACTATACAGCCAATAGATGATGTAGTTACAACAATGCCTGTTAACCCTCCAATAAATCCACCTAACTTACCACCTGTTACACCTGAACCCATAGCACCTGTTCCTACAGCAGTTGCAAACCCTTTACCTCAACAACCTACACCTGTAGCTGACTACACAAAACAAGTAGGACAAGTAGATGCTGAAGGTAATCCTGTACTAGATGCAGATGGTAATCAAGTATTTACTACACAAGGTATGGATATAACAGAAGTTGCAGCACAAAGAATGTCTGCTCCTGCTTTACCTTCAGGTGGTGCAGTCGTAGGACAAGGTATTACACAAGAAGAAGGTCAGTATATTCCAACAAGTAGTGGTCAAGTATCAGGTGCTGTAGCAGTACCAACAACACTTGCTACAACTACACAAGCACAATTACCTGCCGACATGGTAGCAAATACAATGACTGCTGATACAACGAAAACTGATGTAAATAGTGCTTTAGATTCAGTTGATGCAGCGACAGGTACATTAGACCCTAAATCAAAAGTTATAGCGGCTCAACAAACTAAAAGTGCTGTATCAGATTTAGAGGCTGCTCAAGGTACAGCTACTGTGTTAGAGAATCCTGTTCAACGTAAGATAGAAGAGGGTGAATTAATATCAGGTGCGGCTGATGCTGAAAAGGCTGCTAAGTTTACAGAACAAGTTGAAGCTGCCACAGCAACTCCTACTGAGAAAGCTACAGTACAAGGACAACTTAAAACTTTAACTGAAGGCTTTGATGCTAACAACCCACCACCTTGGGCTGCGGCAACATTAAGAGCTGTTCAGTCACAGATGGCAGCAAGAGGAATGGGTGCATCTTCAATGGCAGGACAAGCCATGATACAAGGTGCATTAGAATCAGCTCTTCCTATAGCACAAGCTGATGCAGCAACACAGGCACAGTTTGAATCACAGAACTTATCTAATAGACAAGCTAGAGCAATGCTTGCGGCACAACAACGTGCTACATTTTTAGGTCAGGAGTTTGACCAAGACTTTCAAGCAAGAGTACAGAACTCTGCACGTGTAGCTGACATAGCTAATCAAAACTTTACTGCTGAACAATCTATAGCATTAGAGAATAGTCGTGTAGCTAACACTATGAATCTACAGAACTTAAGTAATAGTCAAGCATTAGTAATGGCAGAAGCATCTGCTCTTGCTAACTTAGATACAGCTAACTTAAATAATAGACAACAAGCTGCCGTACAAAATGCAGAAGCTTTCTTACAAACTGATATGGCTAACTTAGCTAATGAGCAACAGACAATATTATTTAAAGCACAACAAAGAATACAAAGTTTGTTTACGGATACTGCGGCAGAGAATGCAGCTAAACAATTTAATGCATCTAGTCAGAATCAAACTGACCAATTCTTTGCTAACCTATCCTCACAAACTGCACAGTTTAATGCTACACAATCAAATGCACAATCACAATATAATGCAGGTCAACGTAACGTCTTAGAAAGATTTAATGCTGAACTGAATAATCAACGTGATACATTCAATGCACAGAATAGATTAGTCATTGACCAAAACAATGCTACATGGAGAAGGCAGGTTGCTACAGCAGACACTGCTACAGTTAATCGTGTGAATGAAATAAATGCTACAAACTTACTTGCTACATCTACTCAAGCTTATAATAACTTGTGGAACTATTATGGTGACACAATGGAGTGGGCATGGACATCAGCAGAGAATGAGTTGAATAGATATGCAGATATGTCTATTGCTAATCTAAATGCTGATACTCAAAGTGAAGTAGCTAAACGTGGTGAGAGTACTGCGGCAGGTAGTGCTATAGGTAGCTTAATTGGTACACTAGGTAGTGCATATATTATGTCTAGCTTTGGTGGAATTTGTTGGGTAGCTAGAGAAGTATACGGTAAGGGTGACCCACGTTGGTATGTTTTCCGTATGTGGTTAAGATATAAAGCACCTAAATGGTTTGTTAAACTATATGAAGAATATGGTGAAGACTATGCTAAGTTTATTAAGAAGAAGCCTGTATGGAAATGGCTTACTCGAAAGTTAATGGACTTAGTTGTTGAAAAGAAAAGGATGGTGTCACATGCCTAGTTTTGGAAATAATCCTGCACTAGCTCTGTATAGAAACCTTGAAGTAGAAAAAGGTGATGATACAGATGTTAAGGCAACACGTGGTTTATTAGCACGTGGTCAAGCAGACAAGGTAAGAAAAGATATGAATGTTAAAGAACCTTCTGTGCGTGTTGCAAAACACATATCTATAATCAAAAGAAAAAGAGATGAGATAAAAAATGACAGAGCTTAATAGACCTTTACTAGATGCACCTATATCAGGGCAACACATGACTTCAGAGTTAGGTGGTAGACCTTGGCAACAAGCACCACAATATGCTACTGTAGATGAAGCTATAGAATATTACTTAGATAGAATGTCATCTGATGAATTTACTGACCAACTAGTAGATGTATTAGAGATGGATGTACCTGTCACAACTTTAGCTAACACATTACAATTAGGTGGTGTCATGGATGGTAAGCATACTGTAGATGTAGGTATGTTAGTCATGCCATTACTAATGGAAATGATTATGCTTGTAGGTGATATGGCTGATGTTAAGTATGATAGTGGTATGGATAATCCTAATAAAGGTAAGACTAGAGATACATTGTTAGAAAGTGTAAGAACTAAACTACAAAGAGAGCTTGATAACAAGGAAGGTATGTTGTTTGATGAAGATGGAACAGAAGAAAATGCACCTGAAGAAATAGAAGATAAAGATATAGAAGAGAGTGAAGAGCCTAAAGGCTTAATGGCAAGGAGAGTTTAATGAGTTTCGCTACAGGATTTGTAACAGGTTTAGCCAAAAGTGTTGATGACCAACTTAAAAATGATATGCTTCGTACTCAAAAGAGAATGGATGGTATGGAACAGTATCGTGTTACTAGACGAAGAGCAGAAGAAGATAGAGTTAAAAAAGAGAGAAGAGAAGTTAGTGAAGTATTTAAAAACCTTGCATCTCTTGTTGATGGAGATATGTACAAAGCCAAGCAGTTGTTTGAAGCAGGTGGTGGTACAGTGTCAGGTGCTACTAGCTTTTATAAAGACCTTAAGGAAAGTCAACAAACTTTAGGTAGTAACTTTGATATAAATAAGGCTGTAACATTAAGTAATGAACTTAGACCTGAAGGTGTAAGTGACCAAGACTTTATTAACAATTATGTTAGAGGTGTTACCAAGTTTAGTCAAGGCAAAATGGAAGGTAGTGGATTATTAAAATTATTTGGTGGTGACTTTAGTAAGCAAGTAGATAAAAGAGTTGACGAAGCTTCTCCTATTGAAACAGAAGATAAGTTTGGTTTAATTAAAACTGCTCCTGCTAAAATAAACCATGAAGAGTTTATGAAGTTTAAAAAGTATGAGAAAGATAATCGTATAGAGGTAGGAACAACACTAGTTAGTGACCTACTAATATTAGAGAATGAATTAAGTTATGAGACAGATGAGACTAAGAAAAAGGAATTACAAGCCAAGATTATAAAGAGAAGAAATGATATAACTCAAGCTGCTATAATGAAGAGAAAAGCTACAGGTGCTACTTCAGCATTCTCTAAGTCTAGTCGTGACTCTATTCTTAAGTCTGCTTATGAATCACGTTTAGGTGATAAGTTTGTTACCAAGGGTGCTAATGAACAGATTGTTATTAGCTTTAAAGGAAACGAAGCAGAAGGATTTGATAAGAAGCTTCAGATAATTGAACAAGTTAGAAATGAATGGAAAGGTGTAAATGATACAACATTTAATACCCAACTAGACAATGAAAAGATATTAGTAGGACAAGAGATTAGTAAATACAAACAAGATTTTATAAATGGCAATGAGACTGTTATTGGACAGCGAACATATCATCCTTCATATAATTCTTCTGACGATGTACAAAAAGATATTATGCCCACTACAAAGCTAGTAGATGGTAAAACGGTAACTGTACCACCTAAAATAAAAAGGGGTGACGTTATTAGTTATAAGGTTATGAAAAATGGAGAGGAAAAACTTGTTACTAAGATTTGGACAGGAAGAACCTTTCTATAATGCAAGATACCTTAAACATAGATGAAATACGTAATAGCTTATTACAGACTGACGATGATGACACTGATGCAGAAAAATCTTTATCTTCAGAAGAAGTAATTGTAAATGAAGAAGAGGTACGTAATAGTCTACTGCAAGTAGATGAAACAAATACTGAAGTCTTTGAGGATACAAGTACAACAACTAGTGTAAAAGAAGAAGTACCTTTCCAAGATACTCTTTACAATCACTATAGTACAACCTATCCTGAATTATTTAGTGGTGGCAAGTTAACTGATATAGAGGGTGCTAAAGAAAAGGGTATCATATCAGAGTATAATTATATTGCTGTTCCCGGGTCTGATGAAGATATAAATAAGCCTAGATTACAGTTGCATTCGAGTACTATATTTGATAGTGATGATGGGTTTGGTCCTAAGACTTTTAAGTATAATGATGGGAATGAAGTCACAGCTATACAGAAAGAATCCTTAGATGAACAAATGCAGTCTAGTTTCAGGGTTGTTAATTTATTCAAAGAAGAAGAAGAAGAACTAACTTCACCTGCAAATCTTCCTGATTCATATGGTAAGTATAAAGATGCAGACAATAAAATTGTAGAACTACCTTTCATGGATGGTAAACTTATGGAAGGTTATAATACAGAAGGCTTAACACAGGTTACTAATGAAGAGGGTAAACATGTTGTAGAAGATAGCCTTATGAAACAAGTAGCTACTGTGCCTATTATAGGACCTGCCTTATACAGTGGCATGTTTGAATTATTAGACTCAATAGATTATGTACCTGCAGCGTTTAAGGATATTGTAGAAACAGCAGGTAAAGCATTGTATGCTAATGAGACTGTTTGGGATAGTATGAATACGGCATTAAAGGCTTCCTCAAATAGAAGTTTTGCTAACCCTAAAGATATGGCAGAGCAATTAGCTGATGGTGCAGGTGCTTTCTTAGAATACTTGGGCAGTCAGGGTATAGCTTCTAAAGTTGCAGGTATGGGAGATGATATAACTAGGGCAACAGGTTTTTATAAAAAAGGATTAGGTAAATCTAAGAAAGAAATAAATGAAAACTTAAAACTGTTTAGAAATTATAAACAGGTTGCCAAGCAAGTAGACAAACAAGAAAAAGATGCTAAGTGGTTAGCCAATAGATTAGAAAAGGCTATCAACATAGAACGAATTAAGTATGCTACTGATGTAGAAATGAAGGAGAAAGTAGATGCAGCTAAAAAAATCGCTGATGAAAATAAAAATATACGTACAGAACTTATTAATCTGTTTGAAGAAACAACTAAAAAGACTGTATCAAAAACTGATGAGTCTGGTAACAAGGTCTTAGATTATCAAGGTGCTCGTAAGGCAGGTATAGAATTACTAGAAGAGAGTGGTGCTGATGCAAGTTTAGTACAGAAGATTGCTCCACGTATTGATGAACTAAGTAATCCTATATTAAAACCTGAAAAACTAGATGGTTTAGTTGCCATCACAAAAGAGTTTCAGAAAAAGTATCCAGATTCTTTTAATAATAATAATACTATTATAGATAATTTGTTTGACTTAACTGTTGCGAAAGATTTAAAACTAGGAGAGAACTTAGCTGGTTCACCCGGGGATGAATTATTAACTACCTTAAATAAATATGGATTATCTTTTGAAGAATACATACTAACTGTTGTAGGTTCAGGTTCTCAGGCAGCTAAAGTTATGAATAAGTTGTCGCAGATTAAGAGGGCAAGACCTTTAAATGAGCAACAATTACTAGCACTAAAGGCTGCTGAAGCTGCTGATAGTAGTATAATGAATTATGCTTTAAGGGTAGAGAATATACGAAGAGGTGGTTTAGTATCACAGTTAGCTACAGCTTCTCGTAACTTATTCTCAGGCTCAGTTCGTGTACCTCTAGAAGCATTAGCCAATATAGCAGACACTGCCATGTACAATATGAGCAGAGAAGGCTATGGTGCAGGTGTTAAGACACTATTAAAACCACGTACTTACAAAGATGCCTTTGCAAATTGGAAGTATATATATGATGACCCTAAAGCCACAAAAGAATTAACTGATTTTATTTTAGATAGACCTGAATTAGCAACACAGTATGACTTAATGCTTAATAACTTGAACGAAATACAGAAGGTTCAAGGCAGAGGTTCTGGTTCAATAACAGACAAGATTATATCTAAGGGTGAGGATGTCGTGTCCTTCCTTAATATGCCTAATAGATGGCAGGAATATCTAATACGTAGAGGTTCTTATATAGGGGAGCTTCAACGATTAGTTAGGAATGAATATAAGATTGACTTACTAGAGACACTTAATAGAGGTAAGCTTAAAGATTTACTTAATGATTCTAATACTGTTGTACCAAAGGGTGCTCGTTCATTTAATGAAATATCTGCTGATGCTGTACAAAGAGCATTAGATGTTACTTATGCAAAGCAACCTGATGTAAAACCATTTAGAATATTAAGTAGCCTTCTTACTCGTAGTATTATTGGTACAGTTGTAATGCCTTTCCCTCGTTTTATGTTTAACAGCATGGAGTTAATGGGTCAATATATGGCAGGTAGCTCCATACCTTTAGGTAGAAAACTTATAAGTATAGTTAAACCTTCAGTGAGAGGTCCATTAACATTTAAAGATAGACAACGTATATCAAGAAACTTAGTTGGTGTAGCTGCTATAGGTGGTTTTTATCAGGGGTACAAAGCATTATCAGAAACAGGTGAATCTCCAACAGATTATAAACAATTACCTGTAGGTGATGGTACTACCTTAGACCTTACTCCTCTATATCCACTAAGACCATATGCATATATAGGTAAGGCTATGGAAAAAATTGCTGATGGAACGTTTGAAGATTGGTATGATTCAAAAGAATTTGCTGAAACTTTTATAGGCACTAACATTCGTACAGGTGTAGCTTCTGGATTACTAGATGATATAGTAGATGCTGTATCAGGTGGTGCTGATTTATCAACGTTTGCTAGAGGTGGTAAAGTGGGTGGAAAGTTATTAGCTAATTACCTACAGACATGGGTAGTTCCATTCGCACAATTACTAGAAGCACAAAGGGTGACTGGAGACAGGGGTAAGACATATAAGGACTTGTCACCTGAACCTTCACTAGACCCATACACAAATTTTACTAACGAAATTAAGAGACCTTTTGATTCACGTGGCTTTTCTGATGTGAGTGGTAAGACAGAAGCTGATGCACCTAAACGTGAGTTTCTATTTCAGGCAGAAAAGAAAAGAGTAGCACCTGCTTATCGTGTGTTGTTTGGTTTAAATCTAACTACGCAAGACAGTGAGGATGGAGAGTATCTTAAAGATTTAGGTTATACTGAATTTAACTTAAGTAGTAAGTCTGAGTCACCAAAGGTAAGAAGGTTTGAAAATGCTATCCTTCGTGAGTTTCTACCTACAGTAGTTGATATTACGCAGTCAATGGAAAAGTACTATGAAAAGGAATATAGGAGACAGAAGGTAGGATTTAAAGAAACTGTTAGTAAGGAGAAGTATATGCTTACTAATCTTAAGCCACTAATAGATGAACAGTTTAGAGCTATCAGACAGAAAATAAAAGATGGTAAAGTGGGAGCAGGTGGTCCTTATGTTAAGGCGATGATAGACTATAAAAGGTTAACTAAATCAAATAGAAAGTGGGCAACCGTAGAATTTCTTAAGCAATTTGAAAGACCTGCTGATGCTTCCAACGTAAAAGACCTACAGTTATTAACGAAGCTAGGTGCTAACTATGGTAAGATTATTAAAAAGGCACTAGGCTCTCGTAGATAATCCACCATAGCTACACATCTAATTAACGTTCATCTCCTGAACCCTGCAATGTTCCACGTTCCTTCCTACCATGTAACTTCTTTAAGTTCTCTTTCATAATATCATTCAATGGAACGCCTACCTCTTTAGCCATCATAGCACAATACCAAAGTACGTCACCTATCTCTGATGCTATGGCAAGCTTCTTCATTTCAAAGCCTTCTTTATCCTCACCATCACGTATAAGTTTCTTTACCTTACCTGCAACTTCCCCTGCTTCACTTGTCATACCTAATGCTAGATACTCTAGTGCTTTGTCTTCAGGAAATATTGCAGTCTGTCCTGCTAGATTCTCATATAAATCAGGAGTTATTATCTCTTCTATAAACAACTTATCCTGCATGTATTTTCTCGCTTCTTCTTCTAGTTTCATCTCGCTTGACCCTTTCTAATCGTTGAAAGTAGGCGATGTTATATCCTCTCTCCCACTCTCTTGCTTGCATAGTATTGAGGTGATAGGGATTGGTTACCCTACCTCTCTTAAAGTCAGTAATGCCTTTACTAAATTGTATCTTTAGTGGTGCATCATACTTACTTAGATTTGGATTCCTTTTTCTCTTCGATTGCATTTTCAGTTCTCCTTTCAAAGTATTTTACTAGTACGTTTAGTTTACCGTTAGCATGTTCTAATGCCATCAGTTCTTTATCTATTGTGTCTATGATAGTTGGATGGTCTCCTACACCAACAGGATTAGTCATCATAACTTCTATGTTAGCAATGTGTCCATTCATCTGACCTAATAGTTTAGTCTTTAGTGCTTGCAGTATCATGTCTCTCATTGTATTGCTTCTCCTTTAAATGCTTTTATAACATCAGACGAAAACAATTTCTGTAGATTAAGAAGGTACATTCTAGATGCATTATTATCACCACCTGAAACAGACCTCTTAGAATCTAAGTTATTTATTATTTTCTTTAAACTATCTGTGTTAAATACTAACGTGCAGAAAGTATCTTCTCCTACACATAAATTATGAAACCAATAGTCAGATTCAGTTGCTTCTATACCACTTGGTTTACCATAAGATTGGTACTCAATGGCAATGTTACCTGTACGTTGCCACATATCTCTTTCACTTTTAACTTCTATCTTCTTATCCTGTAGCATGTCAGCTACCTGTTGTTCCCTTACTTGACCATACTCTAAATCAATATCAAACTTTTTTCTGTTCTCTTTACTTGGTGCTAGGTTTTCCATGTGTAACTCCTTTGCTTCTCTTAGGTTTAAGATGTAATAGTTCTCTTATATGTAGCTTCCTACCTTTAAAGAACACGATTAAGTTTATTGTAGTGTTGATGGAAATGGCGATTAATAACCACCACTGCCACCATAATAGTTGTGTAGAAGATTCTATCATTAACTAGAAGCAATGTCAACTATTTCACATGCATCTGCTGTGCAAGCTAACTCCCTTCCACCTGTAGTAGTATCTTCCTTCTCATAGTCTGCCAACTTAGACCAATCAATAGACTCAGGCATCTGTTTATACAACTGCTCATACTCTCCACCTGTTATATCTTGGTAAGGTGCTTGTGCATAAGTGTGGTCACTGAAGGGTAAGAATGATATGCCTGATACTTCATCGAAGTTATCATACACCCATGCTCCCACTTTCATCCACTCATCTTCCTTAACAGATACAGTAACAGAAGGCTTATGCTCACACCAATGTCTTTGAAACATAAGCCAATACTCTAACTGTTCAATAGCTGTCATGTCAGTTCTTGTGGTAGCACCTGATGGTGACTTCATAGGAAAGCTGAACACAGTTGTGCTGTCAGGCTTCATAACGTCAGGCTCACTAGGTATACCACTATCTTTCATAAACTGTGTGAGTGGGTCTTTGTTATCACCACGTACAGTTCTGATGTAATAGTCATTATGTCTAGCATGAATACCTGAAGCACTGTCAACTAATTGACTAACTGTACCACTAGGTTTGACACAAGTTATAGCAGTT
>Ga0098045_1001043_pt1 | contig 10213 bp, 12 predicted proteins | sample 11_taG_FD_77071 | JGI IMG/M metagenome (GOLD analysis project Ga0098045, IMG submission 77071) | Marine viral communities from the Subarctic Pacific Ocean - 11_ETSP_OMZ_AT15265 metaG | ecosystem: Environmental > Aquatic > Marine > Oceanic | place: Pacific Ocean | collected 2015-01-16 | reverse complement strand
CCCACACACTGGGTGCCCCTGCCAGACGCACCAAAAGGAGAACAGACATGAAAAATCCCGTGAACCGTCTCGTCGCATACTCAAGCGCACCGGATGTTTACGATCCACCGACACCTGACGAGTGCAAAGCAGCCGCGCTGCTGCTTGCTCAATGCATAGACACCCTGAAGCGGATCGTGCGCAAAGACGACGACGCCTACAATTGGGCCGTGTGGACGTTGGGATCGCTGGAAGGACTGGTTGATGATGACCGATGATGAGTTGGAAGACCTGCTCGAGCGAGAAGTCAAGATAGCGGGCGACGAGACCCGCCGTCTCTTGAGCCATTGGAGGGGGAGAAACGCCAATCTTATGGTCCTACTGCCTGTCCTACTGACGTCGGCCTTGGGTGCACTTAGGACTTGCGTGGGCAAAGAACTCTACGACGACACAGTGAGAATGGTACTCGCCCGTGTGGAAGAAAAACAAATATCAGACAAAGGACAAAATAATGAACCGAGCCGAAGTGTACACTAAGTTTCCTCAGGCCAAAGAAACTACGGTCTTCATCGAGACAATCACCCGACACAATAGCGCCTTCGGCACCACATCAGAGGGAGATCGAGTGTTCCTGAACACGCGCCTCATCGACGCGGTGGGTCTGCAAGAGGGTGACGTGACCCGGTGTCATGTGCTGCCAAACTACGAGGATAAACGAGCGGAGATTCCGTACCGCGCCATTCGTGCTGGCGCCCCCGAAGACCAGCCCGAGCCCGAGGTTCTGGAGAAGCAAGGAACGAAGCCCTCGGTACAAGAGCTCATCTACGATTTCCTGAAAAAGGTTGGCCCCACAAGCACCAGTTCTCTTGTCTCAGCACTGAACGACCCTCGCGCCGGGACGAACGAAGTTCATCGGGCATGTTCGCAATTGCATTCGGAGGGGGAAATCGCCCGAGCCTTGGTTTACCGGACTCCGGGTCAAGCCAGAGCCTCCATGACTTTGTGGGCTTTGAGCGTAGAAGAGTTTGAAGTCGAGCAAGAACTGGGCTAGACTACCCGGATTGTTCAACCTTTTACTCCAACGCCTAAATGGCCCCGCTCCGGCGGGGCTTCTTTTTTGATGGGGTTGGGCGGGTATCCCCCGCCCCTACACCGTTGATTCAACGTCTTCAGTATCGAACGTCTCGATGTATGCGTTCCGGATCAAGACCGTGAGTTCCCGGGCCATGGACCGTTGATCGTGGCTGGCGAGACGACGAAGCCGCTCGTGGTCGTCGTGAAGAACCGCGACGTTTCGAAATTTCAGTTGTTCCTTAGGCATTTTATCTCTCTTTCCTTGTTGGCTTTTTGTACCCTACTTGCTTGCTGGGCGCAACAAGCCCTTTGCTGGCCCGAAGCTCCCGGCCCAAGGCCGCTGCGACCTCTGGTGTGAGTCCCGCCTCAGAGACCAACTGGTCGCGGGTCGCCGCCGCGCGGTCCCGCCCGCGCATTCCACGCAGCATGATCTCTTGAACCTTGTCCGTGTACACTGGTTTTACTTCCCGACGTTTAGCCATTCTCGCACCTCCTCTCCTAAAACCTTGGCGCCGATCTCGATCTTAGCGCGGAGCGCCTGCACGATCTTCTCGTCGATTGTGTCTTCTGTGATCAGGTCAATGTACGTGACATTGTTCTTCTGTCCAATGCGGTGCGCTCGGTCTTCGCTTTGGATGCGCGTTTCGAGGTTGAAGTCGTTCGCGTAGTAGACGCAGAGGTTTGCTTCGGTCAGCGTCAGTCCGTACCCGGCGGTCGCTGGGTTGCCCACAAAGAAGCGGAGCGGGTGATCGGGATTCTGGAAGTTCTGGACAATGTCGTTGCGCTCGTCATCGGGGGTGTCCCCGTAGTATGATGCGGCACAACCCTCGCCGAACTTCGCTTCCAGTTCGCGCACAATTTGCTGGATGTCATACCGGAAGCGGGACCAGATGATTGCCTTGCCGTCGTGCTCGTCGAGCGCCTCGATCAGTGCATCCATGCGCTTGGAGGGGAAGTACACCATCTCACCGTCGTCCGTCTTGAGGTGCCCAGACAACACCTGTTGCAGGCGAAGAAGCTGCGTGATGACCTGCGGGGCCGACACCAGTTCCCCATCCTCAAGCAGCGTCATGGCGTACTCTTTGATTTGCGAGTACATGCGTCGTTGCTCGTCCGTCATCGACACATATCGCGCGGTGTAAATTTTCTCCGGCAGATCGAGGCAGTCCTTTTTCAGAACGCGGAAGCTGTGTCGATCGACCTGTTCGGTGAGCTCGTCCAAGTTTCGATAGCCGACCAGCTGGTTGAAACTGTGGCGACCCATGCTCCGCTTGACCATGACAGCATAGCGACTCTGGAAACTGTAGAAAGAATCGTGGCCCAAGAGCCGAGGTCCGAGGAACTCGAACTGCGCGTAGATATCCATGGGCGACTTGGTCACGGGCGATCCGGTCAAGATGCGGCGATAGGAGAACCCTGCTGCGATCTTCATCAATGACTTGGTCCGCTTTGCCTTGGGGTTCTTGATGGTGGTTGACTCGTCGATGGCGATCATGCCTGCTCGTCCGAGGTTCGCGGACATCCAATCACCCGCCTTCTTACCCTTCAGTGTGGAGAACGCTTCGACGTTCATCACGAAAATGGTGAGGCCTTCGAAGTTCTGGCCGACGGATTGGAGTTCGGCGCGTTGTGTCTTGTTCGGGTTTGCGACCCAGCGGATGACCCGGTGCGGGATGTCGTCGGTCAGGTGGTCGGGTATCTCTTTGGAAACCCAGTTTCGGTACACACCCTTGGGCGCAATCACGAGTGCAAAGTCGACCTTTCCCTTCAAGTAAAGATGTGCCATGTTGTCGATCAGGCATTTTGATTTACCGGTCCCCATCTCCATGAGAAAACCGAAAGACTCTTCATCCGCTCCCTCCACCAATGCATCCGTCTGATGCTGGTAGGGCGTGGTCTTGAATATTTTCGGGTCGATTGTTGTTGACATGCTTACTCACTCCAATTACATGATGGGTCACAGGTAGCAAACAAGCAGCCTGTTATCAACCCCCAACCTGAAGAGGAAAAACTTGTGACAGATATCTTTGAAGACATTTTCGACGACGCCGCAGCCTTGGGCGATGTCGATGCGGACAAGGGGCGGACACTGTCCCACCTCGTCCGCAATCTCCGCGGCGTAGAGCGGGAGATCAAGGACGCGGAGGAGCACATCAAGGCTCTGAAGCAGCAAAAGCACAAGCTATCGACTGAGCAAATCCCGGCACTGATGGACGAGATGGGCGTTGAACGCCTCGACGTTGACGGCGTGACCGTCAGCCGGAAACTGATCGTGCATGCTTCGATTCCCGGGGACCGGAAAGAGGAGGCCTATGGGTGGCTTCGTCAAGAGGGTCTCGACGACATCATCAAGAACGACGTGTCGCTGAGTTTCGGTCGAGGCGAAGACAACAAGGCAGGCGATCTCGTTGCCCGTCTGGAAGCAGATGGTTTCAACCCGCAGACCAAGACTGCGATCCACCCGATGACACTCAAGGCGTTCGTGAAGGAGCGCTTCGAGAACGGGAAAGCAATCGACCTCGACATGTTCGGGGCATTCATCGTCAACGCTGCCGAAATTCGGAGAAAATAATCATGACAACCGCAGTTGCAAAAGCAAAGAACACCGCCGTGTCCACCGACCTGATGGACGATATGATGCTCGACGCCGGGGAGGGTGCTGCCTTCTCCGCTGACGAGATGCAAATCCCCTTCGTCCGTTTGCTGCAGGCACTGAGCCCGCAGCTTAACAAGAAGAAGCCGGAATACATTGATGGCGCTTCGTCTGGCGATGCGTTCAACAATGTGACGGGTCAATACTGGAACGGAGAGACCGGGATCAAAGTCGTCCCTTGCTTCCAGACCACGAAGTATCTTGAGTTCACACCTCGAGAGGCCGGGGGCGGTTTCCGTGGAGAAATCCCTGCAAGCAGCCCGCTGCTTCAGCAAACCTCCCGGTCTGGGTCCAAGGAAATCTTGCCCAACGGCAACGAGCTCGTAAAGAGCGATCAGCATTTCTGCCTGATCGTGGACGAAGACGGGTCGTCTCAGCCTGCTGTGATCGACATGAAGTCCACTCAGCTGAAGGTCAGCCGCCGTTGGAAGACCCAGATCGCAATGCAGAAGGTGACCGCTCCGGATGGTCGAAAGGTGACCCCGCCTTTGTACGCCACGATCTGGACGTTGCGCTCGGTCGAAGAGAGCAACGACCAAGGTGACTGGGCCAACTGGGTGGTTGAGCGTGAGGGTCTCATCGAGGATCGCGAACTGTACCAAGAAGCCAAGACCTTCCGCCAGTCGATTGAGGCAGGGGAAGTGAAGGCCGCGGCGGAAGAGAGCCCGCAGAGCGATAGCTCCAATGACCCGTACCCGGGCGACGACATCCCGTTCTAAGAACCTTGAACAGCCCATGTGTCACGCAATGATACATGGGCTGTTCTTTCTCACACCAGAACGGAGGTAACATGACGCAGGCGGAACGACTGCTGCGCGCGTTTGACGGATCGACGCATGCGCACGGGAAAACAACGGTTGGCCGCATAGGACGAGGCGGCAAGGCAGAAGCGAAAAGCATGATGATCCGTGGTCAGATGACCGTGGACATGGTGTCAGAGCACATTCAGGGTGGGCAAGGCTACGGCGCCGTGCCGATCACAGACCAGAACATGGTTCGGTTTGGGGCGCTCGACATCGATACGTACAATCTCGACCTCAAAGCATTGAACAAGAAGATCAGGGAAACCAAGCTCCCGATGCTGATGTGCCGATCAAAGTCGGGAGGGGCTCACGTCTATCTGTTTCTCGACGACTGGTACCCGGCGTCTTTGATCCGTGAGTATCTGGCCGAGATATCTATTTCTCTTGGGTTCTCCGGATGCGAGATATTTCCCAAGCAAGACGAGATTCTCTCCGAGCGGGGTGATCTCGGCAGCTTCATCAACATGCCGTACCACAACGCGGACACCACAACACGCTACTGCTTCGACGAGAACGGAGAGGCCATGAGCCTCGATGAGTTTCTCGATGCGGTGGAGGCGATACGATGCAGCCCCGCAGTGATCGACATGTCGAAGGTTTCGGGGAGCCGCGAGTGGTTCAGTGATGGCTACGCCTGTCTTCGGTACATCCTGAAAGATGGTCCGGTGTCCGACAACCGCAATCTAATCATGTTCATGATCGGACTATACTGCAAGCGGAAGTGGCCCGACGATTGGAAGATGCAGATGGAGAGCTTCAACGGGCAGGTATTCACCACACCTCTTGCGGCCACTGAGGTGGTCAATCTGCAGAAGTCTCTCGAGAAAAAAGAGTACGGACCTACGTGCGACACCGAGCCGTTCAAATCTCATTGTGACAAGCTGGCCTGCAAGAACTGCCCGTTCGGTGTGAACGGTGACGCTGAGAGCAAGGCCACGGTCGGTGGGCTGACGGTGATCCTGACCCAGCCACCATATTACTTCATGGATGTGAATGGAAAGCGCGTCGAGCTAGACTCGGAGTCACTGGTGAATCAGACAAAGTGGCAGAAAAAGGTGACCGAGCAGATTCACTTTATGCCCAGCACCATCAAGCAGCAGGATTGGACGGGTCTCGTCAATGGCATGCTGAAGGAGGCGGTCTTCATCGAGGTGCCGCGCGAACTGACTCTTGAGGGTAAATTCGAGGATCTGCTCAAGCAGTTCTGCACCGGATCGGTGCAAGCCATGGAGTCCGCTGAAGTGTTCAACGGGAAGCCGTGGTTCAGTGACGGCAAGATCCACTTCAAGATGGACGCCCTTGAGAACTTCCTGCGCAGTAGAGCGTTCACTGAATACACGTCAGGCAAGATTCAGCAGGAGCTCAAGCGGGTCACCGGGGTCGAGGAGTGCCACGGCAAGATCAATTACTACAGGTCGGATGGCTCTCGGGCACAGGTCCGGGTTTGGTGGGTCAAGGAATATGACGACGAGCCCGCTGAATACGCCATCCAAGACGTCAAGAATGACATCCCATTCTAGGAGACAAAACGATGACGGTGACACAAATCTTTGGCCCTCCCGGTTGCGGCAAGACGACGGCGCTGATGGACATACTGGAGGATGAACTAAGTTCGGGAACCCACCCCTCTCAAGTCGCGGTGTGCTCTTTCTCCCGCAAGGCGATCAACGAGTTCAAGGACCGAGTGACGGTTCGTTTGAACGTCGATAGCAAGAACTTCGACCACATGCGTACGCTGCACTCCACCGCGTTCCGCGCGCTGGGCTTGAACAAAGACGACGTTATGAAGCGAGACGATTACGAGGCCCTCGGTCGGATGCTGGGAGAGGTGTTCACCTTCAACCGCAACCGCCCTGACGAGGGTACGCTGCTACCATGGGGGTATGACAAAGGCAGTCGGTACATGGCGATCATAGATCGGGCTCGGTATCGTATGGTCGACATTGAAGAGGAGTGGCGCTTTCACCAAACCTTCGAAATGTCACAGGCGAAGTGCCGGCAGATACAAGATCAGATGGCCCTGTATAAGACACGCATGTTCAAGCTCGATTTTGTCGACATGATACAGCAATACGTCGATTCGGGCGGGGTGCCTCAACTCAAGCTTTTTATCCTTGACGAGGCACAGGACTTGACCCCGCTGCAGTGGGAGATGGCAAAGAAGATCGCGGCTAACGCCGAGCGTACCTTCACCGCTGGGGATGATGACCAAGCCATCCACGAATGGAGCGGGTCGGAGGCAAAAAGCTTTGTCTCGTACGGCGACGAGCGTCGGATTCTAACGCAGTCGTACCGCCTACCTGAGGCTGTGTTCACTTTGGCCGACCGTATCGTTCGCCGGGTTCGGAACAGGGTTCCGAAAGAGTACCACCCCAAGCCGGAGAAAGGCGAGGTACGCTGGCACAACCGCCTGTCCGATGTCCCTCTCGCCGAGGGATCGATAACGGTCATGGCCCGCACCAACGCCCTCGCCACGAAGTTGGCCGGGTCCATTCATGACATGGGCTACTATTACTCCCTGCGGGGAAAGCCGCCGATCTCAGAGGAGAAGATCACGGCGCTGTCTTTGTGGCGGACGTTGGCCGACGGGGGATCGATCTCCGCCGCGGAGGTGGCCGATCTCTACAAAAGCCTCCCGAAGCAAGGTCCGAGGGCCGTGCTCAAACGTGGAGCCTCCTCTCTCCTCGGTACTATTTTCGAGGAGGAGCGGATGTTTGCTTCGGATTTGGTGGAGAAGTATGGCATGCATGAGGGCGCGATCGAGCGGGACGTCTTCGACGTTCTGGGTTTTGGCGACCAGCTGTCTCAGTATCTACGCCGCATTGAGCGTACCGGGGAGGACCTGACCAAGCCGCCGCGCATTAAGGTCTCCACCATCCATGCGATGAAGGGCGGGGAGGATGACATCTGCGTCCTGTTCACGGGCGTCACGAAAATGATCGAAGAGACCGCGACGATGGAGGCCGAGCACCGGGTGTTCTACGTGGGGGTGACTCGAGCCAAGCGGGTCCTCCACATCGTGGAGCCTCCGATGTACGAGGGCGGTCGGCGCAACTACAGGTACGAGATATGATCCGGAAAAAGAAGCTGAAAAAACCCCGGAAAAAGGTTGTCGCAAGTGAGGGTAGGGGACCCGAGGTCCGCGAGCTTCGAAGGCAGGGCTTGCGGGCGGAGGAGATCGCCGTCGAGTTGGGCCTGTCTCGAGCGGGTGTCTACTACCACCTCAGTCACCTGCGGAACCCGGAAAACACGATTGTTCGAACCTGCGCCCGCGGCAACATGCATCGGGTTGTTGAGATGACAAAGAGGGGCCTCTTCGCGAGAGAGATCGCGCTGGAGCTCGGCATCGCCGTCAGCACGGTGTACGTTCATAGAAACCACGCGCGCGCGCAAAACTTACTCGAGGACAAAGACTATGGCCAAAAAGCAGCTGGATACAAAAACCGTTGGTTTCCTGACGAGGCTAGAGTTCGGCCAGCAAGAAGACGATTGGAACATCCCGGCAGAGTACCCCGACCTATCTGGATGCGCTGAGATTGGCCTCGACCTAGAAACCAAAGACCCGAACCTGACGACGCTCGGCCCGGGTTGGACACGCAACGACGGGTACATTGTGGGCATCGCCATCGCGACGGGGGACCAAGAGTGGTACTTCCCGATCCGTCACAAGAACGGTCACAACCTCGATCCCAAGATGACCATGCGCTGGTTGAAGAAGCAGCTGTCACGCGAAGATTTGACCGTCGTCATGCACAATGCCACCTACGATGCAGGGTGGCTCCGGTCTGAGGGTGTAGAGGTTAAGGGCCGCATTGTTGACACAATGATCGCGGCGCCTCTCGTTGACGAGAACCGCTTCTCGTACAGCCTGAACAACCTCGGCCGCGATTACATCGACATGCGCAAGGACGAGCGGATGCTGCGCGCAGCAGCGAGGGACTGGGGTCTCGATGCCAAGAAAGACATGTGGCAACTCCCAGCCCAGTTCGTCGGAGGCTACGCGGAACAAGACGCGGCAATGACGTTGAAGCTGTGGCGCAACCTGCAGACCCACATCACAAGGGAAGAGCTCGGGAGCATCTTCACCTTGGAGACCGGCTTGATTCCGCTCATGCTCGACATGAAAAGCCGTGGCGTTGCTGTTGATTTGGACAAGGCTGACATGGCCCGCAAGGGTCTGAGGTCCAAGGTCCAAGAACTGAAGGCCTTCATCAAACACAGGACAGGCGTGGCCATCGAACCTTGGGCCGCGGAGTCCGTCCGGCAGGTGTTTGACTCTCTCAATCTTCAGTATCCCGAGACCGCGGCCGGAGCGCCGTCCTTCACGAAGCAGTTCCTCAACGCTCACCCGCACGAAGTCGCTGGAGCCATCGTGAAATTGAGAGAGTTCGATAAGGCCGACGGCACGTTCGTCGAGACGATCCTGCAGCATGAGCACAACGGCCGCATTCACTGCGAGTTTCATCAGCTGCGAAGCGAAGATGGGGGCACAGTGACGGGGCGGTTCTCGTCTTCCAACCCCAACCTCCAGCAGGTTCCGGCTCGCGTCCCGGAGCTCAAGGCCCTGATCCGCGGTCTGTTCGTCCCGGAGCCCGGAGCGCAGTGGGGTTCCTTCGACTACTCCTCGCAGGAGCCGCGCCTCCTTGTCCATTTCGCAGCCAGCCTTCCGGACTCGATGCGTGGTCCGGTGCTCAATCGAATTGTTGACGAGTACAACCGAGCGGACGTTGACCTGCACCAGATGGCCGCTGACATCGCGGGGATCAGTCGCAAGGAAGCGAAGGCCGTGAACCTCGGCATCATGTACGGCATGGGCTTTGCCAAGCTGGGCAACGAGCTTGGTGTCTCCGTCGAAGAGGCTAAACGGATTATGTCCGAGCACGAAGACAAGGTTCCTTTCGTGCGTCAGCTGGCAACAATTGCTTCCAAGCAGGCGGATAAGCACGGACAGGTGCGCACGCTGCTGGGCCGGAAGGGCCGATTCCATCTGTACGAGCCTTCTCAGTGGAGCACGGAGTACAAAAAGCCTCTCCCTCTGGAAGAGGCGCGGAAGGAGTATGGACCGTTCGTCAAGCGGGCTTTCACCTACAGGGCCCTGAACAAATTGATCCAAGGCTCCGCCGCGGACCAGACCAAAAAAGCGATGGCCGATTGCTACGCGGAGGGACTTATTCCTTCTCTCACCGTGCATGACGAGCTATGCTTCTCGGTAGAGAGCCCGGAGCAAGCTGACCGGATCAAAGAGATTATGGAGACTGGGGTGACGTTAAAAGTTCCCTCTAAGGTGGACGCCGAACTTGGCAGCAATTGGGGAGAAGTTGGATGAACTTTAAGAAAGACATCAAGACGGTTGGGTTCAAGGACATGCACCCCGATCAGGTGGCTTCGTTCGTCGCTCTCACCGACGTCCTGTTGCGCCTTGCCGATCAGTTTGAAGACGAACGCGTTTTTGAACACGCACTCCAGACAGCGGACGATGCTGTCGTTCTTTTCGGAGGGATGGGCGTCGAGGTTATTAACGAAACCAGTTACTGACCCGAGAGCCGCTGTGCGATCCCGAGGTTTCGAAGTGCTGAGGACGGGTTGCTCCCGAGCAACTCAAGCGGAGGAGGTGCGGAACCAGCTGGCTGTGCCGCGGGTCGTGGGCCCGGCGCAGCTGGCACTGGACCGATAGCTGGGGCGGCGGGAGCCGGCCCATCTCCTT
>Ga0098045_1001033_pt1 | contig 10255 bp, 12 predicted proteins | sample 11_taG_FD_77071 | JGI IMG/M metagenome (GOLD analysis project Ga0098045, IMG submission 77071) | Marine viral communities from the Subarctic Pacific Ocean - 11_ETSP_OMZ_AT15265 metaG | ecosystem: Environmental > Aquatic > Marine > Oceanic | place: Pacific Ocean | collected 2015-01-16 | reverse complement strand
GTGCCTTGAGTGACGTTATGATATTTACTGGCATAAGAAGCAGTTGATACATCCCAAGCTGTAGTTAGGGTGTACTGATACACAGCATTTTGGCCGTTTGCCGAAATAAACATCGTCAAACCGTCTGGTTTAAAAACGACCCCAGTTGGATTGCCTGTCTGCGGAATACTAGCGACCTGTAGGTAAGAAGCCGTAGTAATATCAAAACCTTCGTCAGCAGGCGTCAGGGTAGTATTATAAGCAGAATTAAGGCGGTCATAGTTTGCACCGTTAGATGCAACATCCCATGAGCCTTTGCTGCTTACGCCAGTTTGTGAAACTTCTTTGGTTGCAGAAACCACAGGCGCTGGGCTTAAAGCAGAAGATAGTGTGATGCTGGCAGTCTCACCGCTCGCAAATGACTTTGTTAGTGTGCCAGCAGTGACAGACGGTAAATCTTCAGCAGTAGCGCTAATAAATACTATAGCCGAGCCGCTAAGGTTAATCGCATTGTTTGAATTGCTGCTTTCGCTAACCGTGCGGGTAAGAGTAGTACCAGAAGCCGTATATGTGCCGCTTCCAATCTCAAAGTTACTACCGTCTTCTATGACGTACCTTACAGTGTCACCATTAGACACACCGCCGCCAGCGAAGGTTTGATAACCGTCCTCCGCTGACCCCAGCGTAATAATACCTGTACCAGTAGTCGCAGTTGCAACTTTTACTCGATTTGCGAGCGTTACCATGTCAAGTCACCTTATGCGATTTGCAGAACACCATTTGCAGCAGAGAAGTCTACTGTAAGACTGTCTCCGTCGTTAAGCGTTAGTGATGAACCATAGTCGTAATAACCGATCAGAGGATCAGCAGGGGAAGTCACTGTGTCATCGTAGATGTAGACATAGCGAAACGGGCCGGTTGAACCGCCAGAAGACGTCAGCGTAATGTCAGCCAAAACTAGCTTATATGTTCCGCTGGTTTGCGTTGACGATGATGTTGTCACGCTGCGAGAAGACAGGTTTGTATAAGAAACCTGTGTTACATTAGCCAGAACACCATTGCCATCTGTGGCTGGGTTAGGGCTTTCTGAGCCTGGTGCTGTGTTTGACAGTGCAACAATAACTTGATCGCTTGCCAAATCCATGTTGTGAACTGCATTTAAAACAAAATCGTTCACTTTGTTAAAGGTAGCCATTTCGGAACTCCGTATCGTTTATAAAGCATATGCCACGACATAATAACCCACTTTAGATTATAATGCTAGGCCAAGGTGGGCTTGCCCAAATTCTCTTAACAGTAGCCGTTACAGCTTACTCCAAAACAGAGCGCCATCGCCACCATCTCCAGCATTGCGAGAGCTGTCGCACCTAGCGCCACCCCCACCGCCGCCTATGCCACCATTGCCAGCATTCCCACTACCAGTAGATTTGACAGAACCACCGCCTGAGAACAGACCGCCATCACCAGCAGTTACTGTTTCAGTTGGGCTGTTGTTCGTCACACCGCCGCCACCTATGAAGCCGAATGTGCGGTTTAGGTTCATAATCAACCTAGTGTCAGCAGTGCTAGGGGTTTGGCCGTAAGGGCTTCCCCCATCGACGCCAGCATATTCAGAGCCTGTTGTATTGCCGCCGTTATCACCAAAGAAGTCAACACCAGCGCCAGCACCAGCTTGTCGAACAGTAACCGCTGAACTGCCACCATTTCTGCCAACGCTAGAAAAGAAAGTAACAACACCTGTTGTAAAAGATGTAGTCCCACCCAATGCTGTGCCACCGCTTGATGTGTGTGCTGGCGCACCAGCACCGCCATTTGCTTGTGCAATCAGGCTTCCGCTATAACTAAATGTTGATGCTGAGCCAGAGCCAGAAGAACCCCCAGACCACACACCGCCAGTTCCCTTCGCAAAGGAAAGCGTAGTTGAGCCATCCCAATCAAAGGCAAAGATGCAGCAACCACCAGCACCACCACCGCCAGCAGTCTGATTGCTCTCATCTGTATCGCTCTGCTGGCCAGATCCACCAGCGCCAATTAGCACAAACACATAAAGCCCAGAGCCATCTAAGTAGCTGTTTATGGTGCCTGAGCTATCAATATGCTCAAATGGGCCACCAATAAGCGCTTTAGTATGCGATTGGTTTGTAAACGTTATATCACCGCGCACCGTAATGTTGCCGCGAAACAAACCAGAGTTTACTTCAATGTCACCTGTGTCGCGCTCTAACTTCCAGCCAGAAGTGTTAGCAACATAGTTGTCACTTTCTAAATCATCCGTTACCTGAAATGCGCCATTAGCTGCGGCAAAGGTAATCGTAGAATTATTCTGAGCGTCAAACTCTACTTTGTACTTCGATGACCACTCCTTAATTGACAAGCTGCTAATTTCAACGCTTGGCTGGCTTTCAGACCAATCTGACGTAAGACCACCTAACGCAAGAGTGCTTTCATTAAAGCTCGTTGCGCTTGGAGTAGACGGTTGCGCCTGCTGTAGTATTTGATAATAAACCACACCAGTGTAAATGCGTGTGTCCGTAGGAACGATAGCCGCATCAGTTGTGACTGAACCAGAGGCGACAGATGTGCTTTCGTTTCCGCTATAGTCTACAGCCTTAATCCAATAATAATAGGCTGTGCTTGCGGCCAAGCCACCATCAACAAACTTGTCAGAGCCTGAGAATGCAGCAGGTGATGCGGGTTCGCTGTTAGAGGTATTGCGATATACGTTGTAACCCTTGAGGTCATACAAGGTAGAACCATCGCTGTCTGTTGTTGGCGCAGTCCAGTCAAGCGTGACATTCTTAGGCCCGCCAACAGCGCTTAAACTGGTGACAGGTGATGGCGCGGTTGTATCTCCACCATGCGTATATGGTGTTGCAGAAGCATAAGCGCCACTTACTCCGCTTGCAGTTATAGCCCTGACGCGCACGTTGTACTGTGTGCCAGTTTCTAGCGGGCTAATTATGATAGAGTTATCTGCGCCATCAGATTGCGCCGTTTGATAAACAGTTTCATCAACGTCTTTCCACTCAACACCATAGTTTTCGATAAATGAGTTTGTCGCTTTTGTCCAAGTCACAAGAGCTTGGCCAACAAAGGTTCCGTCTTTTTGGATGCCACCTTTATCCGCAACTGCCACGTTGGTAACAGTCAAACCCCCTGCTGGGCTTGGCAAGTTTGTATTGTTATCAATAATGGCTTGCTCTTCTGCATTCCAATCAAACGCAGAGGAAGATGTTTCTTGCAGCGTTAAAGTAATGCGAAGATCGCCAGCATCTTGATTGCTTGCGAACTTCCAACCTAAAACCTCAAACTCTTTCTCATCAAAGCCATAACGCTCATTTGTAAAGGCAATAATGTCGCCTACCTCAACATTGAACGCCTCAAGGCCAAAGTCAGCGCTAATGCTCATTTGCTCGCGGGCGCGATACAGCGTCAATTTGGCAATGCGCTGCGCTGTCGCCGCGCTAGTTGTAAATGGCAATGGCAAATCAAGCAAAAGCTCATCGCCGCCATCTTCTGCTTTAAATACGCTACTTTTAATGGCAGGGAAGTCAGCGGTGATAAAGTCTGCGGATGCATCGTTAAATGTGCCGGTAACGCCGTTGAAACTATCGCGCATACTTGTTCTAGTGCTAATGCTGATTTCACTGCGCAGATCATTAAGCGTTAAAGTCTTTACTGGCGAGCTATAAGCGCCAACCTTGAGTTTCCAATAACCAGAACCCCAAAACAACGTACCAGCGCAAGCTGTAGACATTTGCCCTAAAACGTCACCAATTGACTGACTAGATTTAACAATGCCGTTTATAGTGTATCGTTTTTCTGTACCACCTCCGCTCAGAGTTACATTCTCATCGCTTTCGTTAGCAGCAGCCTCAAACACAATGTCATCAATGGCGCTGTCATTTAAACCGTATTCGCTAGTAATAAAGTCACGAATGCAAAGGGCTGCGTTATTGCTATATGCAGTTGCAGATGTACGCGGATCGTAAACCTTTTTACCTTGCACAACCGCTGTGACTAAGGGAACGCCATTAGCAAACACATCTTTGTCATACTCATAGCGCACATAAAGATAGGCAATGTCATTACCAATGAAGTCAGATGTAAGCGCGTTTGAACCTGTTAGCTCCGACTCTGATAGCAAATCTGCTGGTGCCTGCGTTTGACTCCCGTCAAACTTCTGTATTCGGATTTTGCTTTCCCAAGTATTCCCAGTAACAAAGTCATTGCTGTCGATAGTTACGATTTCATCGTTAATGTAAATATCGCCAATCTGCTGAACTTCATGCGCCGCCAAAACAATTATCTGATGAAGAAACTTGTTCTTATCGCCTGTTGATTCATAGAAAGTAACTGTGCCACCCTTGCGCACTTCACCATAAACGAAATCAGCGGAAGCTGTAGCCTCTCGCGCATTTACCAAAGTACCCTGCAAAGGTGTTGGCGGTTTTGGCGCTAAAGCGGATAACGCCCATGACGTTGCCACTGTAATTGCAACAAAGCCAACTGCATACGCTAAGCCGTATGCTACTGCGCCCGATAGCCCAGCGACAAAGCCCGGCGCAACAGTCTGCAATATAAACCCGCCAATCGTAAGTGGATCGCGCGGAACCCTATCCCAGTCATTCCAGTTTTGGACTGTGTAATCGCCTAGCTTGTATTTACTCATGCCTTAACCCACGCCGCATCAATGTTATCTAATGATAGATATATCACACCCACCTTATCCAAGAAAGCGCACTTGGTTCCCGTGCAAACACCCATAGCAACTCCAGTAACCCACTTGCGAGCATTCTTGGTAGTGACTAGCGCCCCAAGCGGCGGGATGCTGTCAACGCGCTGCAACCTGTCATCAACTGCTTTGTTAAAATCAGTGTAGCCAAATTCTTTTATTAGCTCTTTGCGGCGAAAAACTCTGCTGCCCTCCATGTAACGACCAAGCCAATCATCGGCCCACCCAGAGCCATACATCGCTTTATAGGCGTCATTGGTAAAAGTTAGGCAATCATGCTGACCCCATGAAAAAGGCTTACCCCTCATGGCATTTAAGTAACCGTTAAGCCTCTCTCTAGCCGCCATCAATCATCCTCGACCGTGCGGCCCCAGACTAAAGTTTTGTCCTGCAAGTCAGAAACATAATTAAAGAAAGTATCACTAGAGTAACGCGCTTTTTGGCTTCCCTCTGTGTAGCGCCAATTAGATGACTTCTCCAATCGGATCAGTTTGCTTTCAACGGTCAGAGATATAACGCTGGTTTCACCGCTGTCTTCAATAGTCATAACATTCATTAAGCCACTGAATACTTCAATCTCGTTGAACGTTTGAGGATTGGTAATATCAGTGGCCCCAAAGTAGACTTTGCACTCACGGTTTTGATACGGTTCTTGCAACGCCAAAGAAACCAGCGAGGCAGGCACGCCAGACAACTGCAAGGTAATACTTTTTGCTGATAGGTCATTGACTTCATCTAGGCCAGTGATTGACAACAGATTGCCGCTGCCAAGGTAGGTATCTCCGTTTATCGTCCTGTCGCCGTATCCCGTCCAAAAGCGAACTGGAGCGCTGGTAAAATTCATATCAACTGCGTAAAACGGTTGGACTTGTGGGTCGTCTAATAAATTTAGTAAGGCTTGTGGTGTGTTTCTGGTCATAGTGCCTCCATCGCGCCAAACGTAATCCCGTATATGCTGGCTTCGTTGACTGACCAAGATTGCTGATTTGATGACAAGCGGAAAAGGCCAGCAGCGCTGGTCAAGTCTGCAAGTGCGTTTGACTGGTTCGCTCTAAGCGCAGGCCATATCTCCAACGTTCCAGAACCGCTTTGATCCTGCAAGACCTTGTGTAGTCTTGCGTCCAATCCAGAACCAAGCTGGATGTAATCGCCAGCAAGCAAAGTTCCTGACATCGTTGTTGATACGCTGCTGGCATTAGTAGAGCCTGTGATTCTGACTGTAGTCGCTGTTCCGCGAGGTGATGTTCCTGACGGGTCATTCAACAAGAATGTGCCAAATTGACCGCGAAGGCTAACAAGAAACGCAATCCACTTCTCTGCATCCTCACGCTTCATGGCTGGCAATGATATATCTGCCTGCCATGTTTGACCTGAATAAGCGTGAGCTTGGCCAGCGAAGGTAAAAGGACTCATGCTGTAGGCAACAGCGTTTACCGCTGTTAGTTCAACGTTCATGATGCCCGTATGCGTAGGCAGAGCCAAGGGATAACTAATAGCCATTATGCAAACGCCTTTCCATATGATCCACCACGCCGCTTGGCGTCTACTACAGCGGCCTTAGCGCTGTCTGCTATCTGTGGCATTAGCTGCTTAATCTCAGCACGTACAGTTTGTTGTACGCCTGTGCTAACATTGATGACTTGATTGACAACTACGCCACCACCGCCGCCAAGCTTGTTATTCGGCACGATTGACCCTGAGCGTGATGGCACAAACATTTCCGGCCCACGCTCACCAACAACATAAGGCTTGTCTGATTGAACAGGCCCACCTATAGCCTTAAACGCAAACGGATTAGGCCCACCCATGAGGCCAATAGCACTAGAAATAAATCCCGTAATCTGTTTGACTACATAAATACGATAAAGCTCAGCTATGATATTGCTTGCCATTGATTTAAATGCGTTTTCGGCTGTCATAGTGCCATCTACCATAGACATCATAGCGTTCTCAAATGAACTGCCCACCATCTCTGCTGCGTCCTTGATCCGCATAAGCTCTGGGCTTAACTCAGTCTTGATGATCTTGGCGGTTTCCTTCGTTTTGGTATTCGCTTCATCTTGACCAGAGGTTAGCTCAGCGTAAGCGTCTTGCATTGCTTTTATTGCTTTTGCCCTTTCTGTTTCCGCAACCGTCACAGAAGCCTCCACGATAAATGCGTTTCTGGCGGCTTGTACTTCCGATTGCCTCGCCTTTAATCTAGCTGCATAGATTTGATTGGTTGCGGCCACTGCTTGTGCCAGACCTTGCTCGCTGCCCAATACGTCAACGTAGTTTGCGGCAGTCTTATCTATGGCTCCATTTTTCTCAATGTAAAGCTGCTTTATCGCCTCTTCAGCCTGAATAAGCCCATATGTGCTGCCCAATATATCTCTGTATGCATCTGATGTCTTAGACGCCTCATCCTTGGCGGCGCTGACTTCCGACTTGATCACACCTAGCAATCCCTGCTGTCTGGCGAAAGTGTCTAATTGCTTTTCTAGCTCAGGAGTAAGCAATTTTTCAGCGTCAAGTTTACTAATTGCATTCTGTAAACTTTCAGCGGCCTCTTGCCTCGTTTTCCCTTGGATTCCAAGAATAATTCGCTCAGCCGTCACTCTGCCATCAATGGTAGCTACTAAATGGTCATAAATCGTGTTTTGCGCTTTAGTAAGAGTTACATTATTCGCAAGATCAGTCTGAAGCCTTTTAAGCATATCAGACTGCGCTTGCATAAGGCTTTCCTCTGGAGCGATATCCTCTAAGATGGTTTGCAAAGCTTGGCTTCTTTGCTCTTCTGCAACCCTCCTTACTAATCCTAGTAAATCTGAATATTTTTGGATTACGGGATCAGCAATAGATGCCATATCCTTACCGATTCCATCAAAGTTTATACTATCTAACGTATCATAAGCCGCAGATAACTGAGTTACCGCAGTTTCCACATTATTCGTCGCACCGGCGGCTCTGTCTGCCGCCATCTTGAATGCAGAGAATACAGATATGGCCGCGCCAAGCACCGCACCGAATGGCCCAAATATCTGAAAGAATTGACCAGCCTGTTGGCCAAATGCTTGGATCTTACTTGTGCCGTTGGCGACCTGAACAGCATAGTCGCCCACTTGATAACCCGCTTGCTGTAGGCCACCTAAAGCAAATTTGCGCAAGCTCTTTTGCGCGCCAGTAACTGACCCGCCAAAGTTGTTCATCTGTATTGAGCTTTGCTTTATCTGACGATCAAAGTTTCTGACGCGGCCCTGAACTTGCTTAATAGGCCGACTAGCGCGGTCAACCGCAAGAAGTTCAAACTTTAGCTGTTCTGCGCTTGCCATCTTCTTCCCGCCTTTCGTCCACGATCTTAAAGTATGCGACCCATTCATTATACTCCGTTAGCGTGATTTTCTCAATCTCACTAATGGTGCGGCCCAATCTATCTGCTAACGCGATTAAATTAAACCTGAATGGGTCTTTCTTTAGTTTCCCTCAGCTTCCTCAACAGAGCCAGCAGACATCATGGGTGCGCTCAATTTATAAATCACCTCATGGGGGATGCGCTTCAGTTTAGGCTTATGTTCAATCGTATAAGCCTTTTCGCCATCCTCCTTTAGAGCCTTCAAGATAATCAGATCAATCAAGGCGTCTATGTTGGCAGATGGAAAGTCCGAATGCTTCCGCTGGATAGATGACATCTCTCCAGAAGTCATAGGGGTATAGTAAACACGCAGAGGCTTGGCCCCTGCGCGTAAAGTTACTTCTATATGCCTTGTTTCGATATTCGATAAATAATCGTCTAAGGCGTCTATAGGGTTAGACATGGGTTACACCGTTGTAGCTGTTAATGCCCCACTACCTTGCACAGTTATTGACGCTTCCACAAGACCATCAAATGATGATGAACGTGTAACGCCGGTAACGATGGCTGCACCGCTGTAGTATGTATCGCCAGAAGCATCGCCCTCTGGATAAACATTAAGCGTAACAGAAGCGCCAATAGTCAAAGCGCCTTGACCCGTTGTATCGGTTTCATCCCAGAAAACATCAACTGATCCAGTGAATGTTGTCAAAGATGATTTGTATGTGCGAGCAGTGTCGCCCATAGTTGTATCTTCTAAGGTATCCGCGCTTTCCTCTAAGCTGAAAGAGCGGATTTCTGCTATAGCGTTAGCACCGACCTTTACGGTTCCTTCGCTGCCTGTGTGTGTAGCCATTGGAGCCTCCTTATCTGGCCGTTTCTACGTCATCGATAGCTGTATCATACCTTACATCAAATGTCAGCTTTGCGGAACCTACTGGTTGTTCCGCTTCACCTGAAAAGTTGATGTCTGTGGCAGTTAATACAGCCGACTTTGCAAGGCCATTGACATTGAAGTCATTGGCTATTGCCTCTTCGATCTGGACAGCGATAGCGTCCACATCATTATCAAAATTATTCGTTGCTCGCACGTATATATCCACCTCAACAGAAACAATACGCGCAGACGTTTTTACACCAATGGTTTGCAGAGCAGATGCTTCTGATCCCGTATAAACCGTAATCGCAGGAAGGTCTTTCTCTGTTAGAGCATATACCCTAGACGAAAATACCCTACGCCTCACCAATAATGCATTGGACTTCAGCACAGAGACAATTCTGTCTCTTATTTGCTGCCTAACATGAGCCATTAAGATTTCTCCAACTGCACAACAGTAACGCCAGTGCCATCATGTATCCAAGCGCGAACATAATAAGTATCTGATGATACTATCATAGCGTCATCATACTGAATGTATGGAACATCTACGGTTCGACACGTTACTCTAGGCTGCTCCTGATGAACAGTTGTCATTCCACCAGCGTCAATTGGGATAGTCTCGTTGTCGAAGATAGCCTTGATTGTGCTATCCCCACGCCCAGCAGCGCGTTGATATGTGATTGATTGAGCGAACTCATCAATGTTGAATATTTCGGCTAAATCACTCGCTAGTGGCAGTGCCATCTTCTTCAGCCTTTTCTTCTTTTACATATGACTTAGCATATCCGCGATCAATTAGCTTCTGGGCAACACGATCATCAACTGTATGGCTTGCACCAGCTTTGCCGTTCTTACCGCCCCAAGATGCGTCTTTAATCAGAGTAATCTTCATTTTTTCGCCCTTGTGGTTTTAGGCTTTGCGGCCCGATCCGTAGGAGCCTTAATAGGCTTAGGCTCTGGAGCCACGTCAATACGTCCATATCCTTTTAGCGCAGTAGCTTCATCCGCGCTCAATTCAACTATGTCTCCAGCCTTTCTAGCTTGGCCAGCAGCAACACAGGATTTAAGGATAATGTATTTCATCTTTTGCCCCTTATTGGAAAGGAGGGCCAAGTGGCCCTCCCAAGTTAGCATTCTTATGAACCGTCATTGTTGAATGCAAAGCTTACTGCGTGACGTACAGCTACGTCTACAGTTTGCAGTGCGACGATCCGTACTGTGCCTGAGCTAGACGCAGTATATGGATCTACAACAATGTCCAAACCGCCATACATGCCGATCAGCAAGTCAGCAAAGTTGCCGAAATACAGATCACCAGCAGTGACTTGGT
>Ga0098045_1001030_pt1 | contig 10270 bp, 14 predicted proteins | sample 11_taG_FD_77071 | JGI IMG/M metagenome (GOLD analysis project Ga0098045, IMG submission 77071) | Marine viral communities from the Subarctic Pacific Ocean - 11_ETSP_OMZ_AT15265 metaG | ecosystem: Environmental > Aquatic > Marine > Oceanic | place: Pacific Ocean | collected 2015-01-16 | reverse complement strand
CGAACGACGGCTGGACAATCACTGACGGAGGCACGGCATGATTACTACTAAAACAGACGGTCACTTCATCATCAACTCTGCCGCAATCTCGCTCGATGGTAATAATGTCGTGTCGTTCAGAGAAGACGCTGTTGTTCAGGAGTTTGACACCAAAGAGGAGATGCTTGCAGCGCACGAACAGCAGTTTCCGGACCAATATGTTGATGAGGAAGTCATACAATGACAGACGTACAAGATTTGGTACAAGAAGCTCCGAAGCGAGACTTCTACTTTTCCTTCACCGACGAAGCGGCAGCAGCTACGGCCCTCGAGCCGTTCTACCACCAGCCGCAAGTGCAGTCCGTTGACCCTGAGACGGGCGACAAGCTGTACGACGAAGAAACCAATGCGCCCGTCATGGAAAACGACGGCGACGCCTACCTCGTCATGAACAGCCACAACCACTCGTTCGACATCGTTGGCCTGATCCACGAGGCCACAGGCAACATGCTGACCGACGACGAAGGCATGGAATATCCCGAGATGGCCCCTATCGACGGCTGGCACGTCAACTTGCGGATCCGTGGCGACTACATGCGTGACGAAGCCGAGGCGATAGATGCGGCAGACGGCGTTTCGCCCGTGACGCCGCACCGTACTTGGCTGTAGAGGCGGACGACACCCGACCCTCGCCCACCTAGTGTCAACATTCCTGACAACCAAGGAAGAAATCCATGACTGACACAAAAGCGTGGTGGGCCAGCAAAACCGTTTGGGCCACCCTAATCATGCTCGCAGGCGTCGGCCTCCGCTCCGTCGGCATCGACATTGGCCCCTTCGAGGGCGAACTCACTGAGACTGCCCTCACGGTAGTCACTGTTCTGGCAGGCGTCGTTGGCCTGTGGGGCCGCGTAACGGCCAGTAGCCTTATTACCCGCTAAGCAGGACGACAAGCTACAAGCGCGTCAGTAGTCTCGCTCTCACAACCAGCGCGAGACTACTCATGCCCCAGACCAGACCCCGCCTTGAGCAGCTAGTTTTCACCAGCAGTAAGACAGGCGAGCATAACATCGACACCTACCTCGAAGCCGCAGAGATTGGCAATCGCTCGCTCGCCCAGCTCATGGGCGACTTGTTCGATGCAGGTGGCAACTTCGCGCCCGAAGAGATTGTGCCGGAGTACCAGATTGCCCAGTCCAGTGGCCAGCTCACGCTTCAGTACCGCATCAACGGCACAGGCGCGTTCACAGATCTCGTTGGCTTCTTTAACGACCGTGGCGCTTTCTCGACCAGCACGGCCTACAGCGCCCTAGACCTCGTCACCACCACCTCTGGCTCTGCGACCAACCTCTACTTGGTCAAGACAAACCAGACTGCTTTTGCTAGCCAAGCCGCCTTCATCGCCAGCTCCAACACCCAGCTGCTTCTTGAAAGCCCAGCAGGCGTCTTGGCAGACGTTCAGTCAGCCCGAGACGGCGTCATTCTCGACGCAGGCTTTATCGCTGTCTCGAACGACTTGCAGGCCACGCCAAGCCTGATCGAGACCGTGGCTGACGATCTAGCTCTAGGGACAAGCTCTGAAATCCGCCAGTTCAATGCTGGATCCAGCAGCCTAGCAACAACCGGAAAAGCCATCGCCATGGCAATCGTCTTTGGATAAGGGAAAAAACTATGACGGCTCCAAACGTAGTCGCCGTGGCTACAATCACGGGTAAAACTGACGTCTCCGCTGCGGTGGGCACTACTCCAGTTGCAATCGCAACCAACGCTACTTCCTCCGGTCAGGTCTACAAGGTGAACTTCCTCACCTGTTCGAACCTCCTGTCGGCTGCGGCCACTGTCACGGTCGACCTGTTTCGGTCCAGCGTTGCTTACACCATCGCGAAGGACATCTCGATCCCCGCTGGCGCTACGTTGGATTTGCTGAACAAAGGCCTCTACCTTGAGGAAGGCGACGCCCTGCGAGTGACCTCCAATACTCTCTCCGCTTTCGACGTAGTGTGCAGCTACGAAGTTATATCCGAGACCTAACGAGGCGGCCCGTATGAGTACGAGAAATTCTTTTGGCGGCCTTCTTGGGGTGCCCGCTATGAGGGCGGCGCTAACGGAGGGGCATCGGTTTCGCGGCATGTTGTCTTTAAATGAAGCCGGTATTGAAGTCCCATCTACTGACGACTACCCCCAGTTAAACTGGGGTGGGATCATCGGTCGTGACGTAATCGTTTCTAACAGTCTCGTCGACACTGGCGTCCTGACGCTCGGGGAGCATGGCGCTCGCGTCATCCCCGGTCCCCCCACAGTCTCAGGTACGGCCAGCTTCAGTGTTGCCGAGAACACCAACACCAGTACCGTCTTGGCCACTTACGCAGCAACAAGCCTGCCTGTCACTTGGTCCGTAACCGGAACTGACGCCAGCAACTTCAACATCAACAGCTCCGGCCAGCTGACCTTCGCTGTGTCGCCGGACTACGAGACAGCGGCAGACCGCTCTCAGTCGATTAACGTCGTGGCGACAAACACCCTTGGCTCGGACAGTCAAGCCGTTTCAATAACCGTAACAGACGTCTTCTTTGAAACCGGCACTTACGTTGGCGCGCCTTCGTCTAGTCAGCGCACACGTTACAACAATCAAAAGAGCAACATCGGCGGTAACTTTGATGTCGCGTTGGCGGAGGATGATTACCTGTTCCTCATGCACTTAAATGAGCCGAACGACGGCGACCTAAGCTACTTTATCGTTAGGCTGGATAACGGCCAGTTCTTTAACTCGGGCAACTATTATACCCAGTCCCTGCCGACTATTAGCTCAGGCTTGGGCAGCAACAGCCAGCACGGTTACATCAAGCATGTTTGGCTGGTAGGTAACAAGTTTTACGTTTTGAGCAACACGGCGACACACAACGGCTATTCAGCCCCATGCTTGTACGCAGACGGTTACGCATCGAACGGCAGCACGTTCGATCTGCTAGGCCAAGTTGGCAACTGGCCCGGTGGCACAACCGGACTGGACATTGCAACGACAAGAATTGGCAACAGCTCTTCAAACCCACAGCTCTTCGTTATGAAGGGCGGCACGACGGACGACCCGGAATTTATAGAAATCTCAGGGATTGACCCAGACAGCGGTAGCCCTGATGCCGGCAGCGTTGCCAACTCAGGTTTAAGTATCACCAACCTCCCGACCGGCTTCGATATCAGTCGAGGCATCGCCTACATGCACGGCCCAAACCCAGATCGCTTTATTTTCGGAGGGTCGGGCGACCTCGTAACCGTCACTGAGTATGACCCCCCATCAAACCTAGCAAATGTCGTTTCAACCCAGAGCTGGGACGACCTCGGTGATTTGGTTTCCTTTAGCGGATCTTCTTTTAGGGCAGGCTTTCAAGACGCCATCGTTGGTTACGACGATTACCTATACTACTGGCACGAAGACAGCAGCTACTCCACCGACTACAAGCTCTACCGTTTCAGCGCATAAACACCCGGACGACATCAGTCGCCCCACCCCCTAAAATCCTCCAAACCAAAAGCCGGAGCCTGCCCAGTGGACGTCGACTACAAAATCCAGAACCTCGAAATCACGTTCGCAGAGCTGCGTAAGGACGTCGACGATTTGCGCAAGGCCACCGACGACGTCAAGAACTTGGCCGTCGAACTTGCCGTGATGAAGTCGGACCTGTCCTACATCAAGGACGCCCAGACCCGGCTGAACCAAAACGCCAACAAAGTCGTCTTGTTCATAGTGGGCGCATTCGTGGCCCAGTTCGCCGCGTTCGTCTTTGCTGGCGGTATGATGACGGGGTAGCCGCTTGCAGTTAAAAGGTGTAAATAAATTGTACACCAAGACAGCGAGACGGCATGACATCTTTTACCCGCCCAAACAGACACGTTGACCGCGTCTTCCTGCACTGCACAGCCAGCAGCTACGACCATCACGACGACATCGAGGTCGTCCGCGCTTGGCACCTTGGCCGTGGCTGGTCTGACGTAGGCTACCACTACATGATCCACAAGGACGGCAGCATCAGCGCCGGTCGCGATCTTGAGAAGACCCCCGCCGCTCAGAAAGGCCACAACAAAGGCACCATCGCCATCGCGATGCACGGCGGCCAAGACGCACGGGACGACTTCAGCACCAAGCAGATCGTCACGCTGCGCGAATTCTGCGAAGACATCCGCTACGCCTATGGCGGCGCTGTCACTTTCCATGGCCACGGCGAGGTCGTAATCCGCGACTGCCCGATCTACGACTACAAGTCCTACCTCAAGCTCGACAGCACTGGCCGTATGCCTCCACTCCGGTCGAAGAAGCAGCCCATCAAAGAAGCTCCCGAACAGCCCAAGTCTGAGGTCCAGAAGCCTAAGCGCAGGTGGCTTTCAAAAATGAAGGCGTGGCTTGTCGATGACTGAACGAGAAATCCAAGCCAAGCTCAAAGCCCTCGAAGATTTAGCCAAGCACCCCGGCTGGCACGACCTCGTCTCGGTGATGAAACGCGAGATGTACGGCGCTGTCGTGAACCTTGGCCAAACGCCCGACATCACAAACGAAGAACTCCATTGGAGACGTGGCCGCGTTGACGCCGCCGCGATGGTCATCGACCTCCCCCAACGTCGCATCGCGCAACTGACCAACGAACTTCCAATGGCTGCGCACGCGAACCCCGCCAAGGCTGGAGATAAAAACCATGGCTGACAATTTAATCGACCGCGTAAACGAGGCTCAAGGTCTCGCTCCCAAGACAGACAACCCCACCGACAACCGCGAAGCCACTGAGAAAGCGGCTGCTCCACAGACTGAGGGCGACAGGATCGCCGAGCCAGCAGCAGAGCCAGTCAGCAACGAAGAGCTGTCTGCGCTGTACAAGATTAAGATGGGCGACCAAGAACGCGAACTGAGTGAGCAGCAAATCGCTGGCACCTTTGAGCGCTACCGCGACCTCAACTTCAAGCACAGCCAAATGAAGCCAGTGATCGACACGGTCAGCCAGCTCATGGAGCGTACCGGCATCGACGCTGACATGATGAACCAAGAGATCATCGCGGCGCTGAAGGCCAAGCAGCACAACCCGACCATGGGCCAACAAAGCAACGCACCCAACACCACCCAGCAAGGTGACAAAGGTGAAGCCCCGAACGACCTGCTGTCTGGCGACATGCTCGCCCAGTACGAGGAACAGAACGCTGTGCAGCTTCCACCGGGCTACCGTGAGCTTGTGGCTGGCCGTGACGCCCAGAGCCAGCAGCTTGGGCAGATGCAGCAGATGATGCAGCAACTCTTGGCCCAAAGCCAAGGCGTAGCCAGCGCGGCTCGCCAAGCTGGACAGCAGCAGGCCGCAGACCGTGGCCAGTTGATGCAGCAGCGGATTGGCCAGAACATCGACGCAGCAGCCCAGCGTCATCTGGGAACTGCAGATGCGGACGCGAGCAACGACTTCTTGGCTTTCATCTACGAGCGCGGTTACACCACCGATGATTTTGTAGATCCTGCTCTGGCCGACCGTGCAATGTCTGACTTCGCCAATCTGCGCAGCCAGCCAGAGATGGAGCGTTTACGTCAGGCGGCTCAGCGCCGTCAGGCATTCTCGTTCAATGGCACGATGGGCAACACAGCAGGTCAAGGTGCTGCGGCTGCTGCGGCACCAACTGAGGCCACCACGCCGTTTGACCAAATGGCTGACGCTGCGATGACCAAGCGCTTCGGCTAGTCCGCATATTTGACAATGTAGGGGTGTACACTGTATAACACCCCTACAGCGCGGCGCTTCGGCCCCACATGCGCTATTACTCGCGACGGGAATTCCGCGAGCTGACACCCTTCTTATACAACCTCCCTTCTGAGGAACTTTAGCTATGTCTACCCCAATCCAAGGGTTGCGCGGCTCCGGTCAGTTCGACACGACCTTCCGCCCTCGCAACTACCGTGAACTCTTCACCCTTCTCGAGCCAAACGGGAATAGCCCACTCAATGCACTACTTTCGATGGGCCAATCCGAAAGCACAAATGACCCAGCATTCCGCAACTTCCGGGACGAACTCCCAGAGCGCCGGATGAAGGTAAACGGTGCGGTCACTTCCACCGGCACTGGCTCTGAGACCATTACTCTGGACGCTGACAACGAGAACAAGTTTGCGATCTCAGGCTCTATCGTCGTCAACGGTGCTACGGGCGAAGTGATGCACGTAACCTCCGACACAAGTGGCACTAGCCTCGTCGTCACTCGTAACGTCGGCGGCACCGCCCACGCTATCGCAGACGATGCGGAACTGTTCATCGCAGGCTTCGCGGCGCAGGAAGGTGCAGACACTCCAACCGCTGTTAGCTTCGATGCTGTCATGGTTGAAAACTTCTGTCAGATCTTCCGTACCAGCTTCTCCGTAACCGGCACGATGAACTCGACCTACTTGCGCACTGGCGACAAGCAGGACGAAGCTCGCGTGAAGGCTCTGAAGATGCACATGTCCGACATCGAGCGGGCTATGTTCTTTGGCAAGAAAGACGAAGACAACGCGTCTTCCGCTCAGCCACGTCGCTTCACTGGTGGTCTGATGACCTCCCTGACCAACAAGTTCGACGTTGGCACGGCATCTTCCTCTGCGATCAACGCAGCGGACGGCATCTTGACCGAAGAAGAGTTTGATCTGGCTCTGACCGAAACGATCTTTAAGTTCGGTTCGAACTCCAAGATCGCGTTCGTTGGCGCTAAGGTGGCAAACCACCTTCAGCAGTTCGGCAAGGACCGCTGGCAGCCAACCCAAGTCGAAGGTGCATACGGCGTAAACCTGACCCGTTACTCCACCTTTGCGGGAGATCTCATGGTTCATTTGCATCCGCAATTCCGCCAGATCCCCGGCATGGACACGGCAATGGTCATCGTCGACTTCCCATACCTGTCGTACCGCTACCTCGAAGGTCGCGATACTCAGTTGCTGGAAGGTCGCCAGAACCCCGGTGCCGACACCGAGGTCTCGGAATATCTTACCGAGGCAGGCCTTGAGCTGATGCAGGACAGCGTACACGCTGTTATCGAAGGCTGGTCCGCACGCAAAGCGTAAGGCGGACGCCAACAAAACGTAACTCGTTCATAAAGGGGGTCAGCACGCTGTCCCCCTTATTTTTTGGAGAACCCAATGGCTACCAAGACACCCAAGGCTGCTTCTAAAGAAGTGACCATCGACAAGGTCGAAGCCCCCAAGCCCATCGTCAAGAAGGCTGCTGGCCCCGTTCGCTACAAGACGGTCGCTGACCAAACAGGTCGCCTGCTCGTCTGTGGCTTTCGGCCAACGATGCCATCCATCCCCGGCCCATGCTTCTACAAGGTGCCAGCGGCTGACGTAGCGGCGTTTGAGAAGACCCGTGAGTACCAAGGCGGGATCGTAGTTCGTGTCGACTGACAGCCTGACCCCGCACATCCAAGACGGCGCCACCAGCCGTCTTGAAGACCTGTCGCGCATGGTGTTCCGGCGCTATGGCGACTTCAGTGCTAGCACCATTGAGGCCGAAGCTCTTTCGATGATGATCGAGCTGGCCAACATGGTGATCGACGACGTGCGGATGCACCCCTACGCCAGCACGACCATGCAGGCCACCGGATACTATAACTCGATGCAAGAACGCAGCATCATCCCGGACAACATCATGGTGGCTGGCCTGCTGTTCTACTACGCCGAGCAGCAAGGCTCCGAGCGGACGGCGGCCTATGGCCCGAAGTTCGCACGGACCATGAACCAAGAGCTGTGGCGGCAGACTGCTGGCAACACAAAAATCCAGATGCGGCCATGGGATGGCGGGACGAACAAGACCCGCACTTCGGGCACAACAGATCCAAACACAGGCCTTGATAAAACGACATGACCACAACCCGTGCAAACAGCGCGGACAAGACGCGCTTCGTAGCTTACGAACAGTTCACCGGACTGGATACGTCTCGCGATGTTGTCAACATGGACACGGGCACGGGCCAAGCGCTGGTGGATCTGAACAATGGTTTCTGCGACCAGCGTGGCCAGATCGTTCGGGATGCCGGTGTTACCCGGCGCGCAGCCAATAGTCGCGTCAAACACATCGCCTTCTTTTCGAAGGATCAAATCGCCTACACAGAAGTTCACGGCGACGGTACGCATTTCATCAGCGAAACTGGGATCGAAAGCCCCACCGTCTACCCAGAGAACATCATCCCCACTACGACGGTCTTCAACCGCGAGCTAGTATTCTCTGTACGTGGCCTCCAACCACTGATTTACACGGGCAACCGCTGGCGTACCACGACCAGTACGCACCTCAACACTGAGCTGCCAGCCTACTGCACGACAGTGCGTGACCGCGCTTGTTTCGCTGGCCTCAAGTCCAGCAGCACACAGATCCTCATCAGCGAGGACGGCAACCTCGACAAGCATTTCAACGACACAGATCCCAATAGCGAAAGCGCTCTGCGCGCTGGCACGCTCGACATCCGAAACCTTCTTGGCACCGCAGACGAGATCACGGGGCTGTCCAGCTTTGAGCAAGACAAGCTCGTCGTCTTCGCCAGCGACCGAGTATTCGTTTTCGCCATGGATCCCGACATCAGCCGTATCGAACTGGACACCGACACCAACGTGGGCATCGGCTGCGCCAGCCACAACACCATTCAGCAAGCGGGTACTGACCTCCTGTACTGTTCGCGCTCTGGCGTCCACGCCCTGCGCCGCGTCAGTGAGAACGGCCTGCAAGTGGGCGTCGTCAAGCTCAGCGAGCGCATCGACCTTGAGTACCGCCGGTTGTTCCAGCAGGTCGAAGACCCCGAGACCATCACAGCCGTCTATGACCGAGACGAGCAGCAATATCATGTTTACTTCCCACTTGGCTCCAGTGGCGACACTACCCGCCTGACCATGACGTTTGTCTCGGGCGAAGGCGGCGTACAGACCCGGTGGTCCAGCAGCGACCACCTAAACGCCACCTGCGGCGCCTTTCTGTTCGGCAACTTTGTCGTCGGAACACCCTTTGGCATCTACACCGTTGGCAAGATTGAAGACACGGATACCGCCACGCCCACTATGCGTGCCAAGACACCCGTTCTCTGGACGGGACCGTTTGATGGACGCAAGCAAAGCAAAAGCCTGCTCATCCAAGCCTTCGGCGACGGCGAGCTACAGATCGAGGCCCAAGACGAAAATGGGCGCGACCTCGGTGCCATGGCCATTCAGCTCACAGAGGCGGACGACAGCGGTAAGCGCTCCGTGCCACTCTCCGCCCAATATCTGAGACCGTTCGAGCATCGTTACCGTGGCCTCCAGCTCACCTTCACCTACTCGGGTAAGGGACTGTTTCGCATCATCGGTATAGCCGTAGAACTAAGGAACTAAATCATGGCCGGTATCCGCCAAACAGCAGCCTTTGAATATGCCAGCTCTGACAAGGTGCAGACTGAGTTCGAGAACATCATTCGTTACCTTCAGCAAGCCGAGGTCGGCAGCAAGACGCTGGGTGAGGTCATTGACAATCTCACAGACGCAGATGGCAACCTCGCCACAGACATCAGCTTCCAACTCGACAGCGCAGCGGGACTTCAGTATCGCGTTGGCACGACTGGCAGCTACACTACGATTGCTGCTCTGTCTGCGTTGCGCGGTGACGCTGGCCAGAACGTAGGCGACATCGGCGCGCCTATCTTCAATACCCGCCAAGACTACATCATCGGCACGACGATCCAAGCCAGCACTGGCGTTGCTTATCCTACCAACACGACAGTCTTGGAGTACAGCCACGAAGCGACCGACACGCTGGTCGTCTTCAAGAATGGGCTGCTGCAAGTCGAAGGGCAATCCAACGACTACACGACCAGTCCAACTGGCAACACGGTCACGTTCACCGCAGCGCTCACCACAACAGCGCCAGACAGCGTCACGGTCTACAAGATCCGTGCGACGGCCATCACCAGCTTCCAGCGCTCCGACTTCGACCTGACTGCTTCCCAGTCCGTGTTCTCGTTCACGATGGACGCCAACACCGAGATCCAAGTCTACCGCAACGGCTTGCTCCAGCGCGAAAGCGCAAGTGGCACGGTCAACGACTATGTCCGCGACAACAGCAACAACACCGTTACCTTTACGAACGCTGTAACCAGCGGCGAACTAGTCTCGATCATCACGGTCGAAAATACGACAAACCAAGTGGTTGCTGGCCTCATGCTTGAGCAGGTCTTCACCAATGCTCAGACCGGCAAGATTTTATTCGACAAGCTAGAACTGGCAGACAACGCCATCGCGCAAGCCAAGGTGAACGGGCTGACCACTAGCCTCTCTGGCAAGG
>Ga0098045_1001023_pt1 | contig 10304 bp, 4 predicted proteins | sample 11_taG_FD_77071 | JGI IMG/M metagenome (GOLD analysis project Ga0098045, IMG submission 77071) | Marine viral communities from the Subarctic Pacific Ocean - 11_ETSP_OMZ_AT15265 metaG | ecosystem: Environmental > Aquatic > Marine > Oceanic | place: Pacific Ocean | collected 2015-01-16 | reverse complement strand
GCCACCGCTACTAGACTACTGCACGGCGCTAAAGACACTCTGGAAGCTAATGATCTTAATGACCAGTTAGCCGAAAACTATGGGCATGCAGGACCGCTGTTTATACAGCACGTCATCAAGAATAAGGCGGCGGTAAAGGAGCTATTAGCAGACACCCGCACTAAGTTAATTAAAGTGTTAAACGCTGAGCCACAGGAGCGTTTCTGGATTGCGCAAGCTGCCACTGTGTTTACAGGCTGCACCATAGCAAAAGAACTTGGGCTAATAGACTGGGACCTCGACAAGCTATGGAAGTGGATACTCAAGCTGATTAAAGCTCAGAGGGCTAACCTCAAGGGCATGGACATGGACATAGAGGACCTAATCTCACAGTTCTACATGGACAATGCCCGTTCAATCCTGCGCATAAACAGCACTGCCAGCAACACTGACCCAGAGCTGCAAAACATAATCCCGATAAATCAGCAGGACATGCCTAACTATAGGTTCGTAGCGCGCCATGAATTAGACACGAGTAAGCTGTTCATACGCATACCACCGTTCAAACAGTGGCTAGCAGAACGTAAGTACACTTGGAATAGCGTAAAGGCCCTTATATACGCTCGTATGGAGGGCAAAAGTACTAAGAAACGGATGGGTTCCGGCACTAAGATGGATATAGGTGTTACCGCTGTCATAGAGTGCAGGCTAAACATAGACCCTACTGTACAAGCGGAAGACTCAGATGAGGCTGAAGCATAGCGACATATCCCCAGACGGGATACGTATAGTAATAGACTGGGAGAAGTTCGTAGTCGGTACATCGGTGTTTATACCCTGTCTGGACGTAAGGCAGGCCATGGCCGACATAGCCGACGCTAGTGGCATACCGAAAGCAGACTTAACAAAACGAGTTTGTATTGAGCAGGGTATGTATGGGGTGAGAGTGTGGCGGATACGGTAGGAGCTTAATGGACCTTAATGGACCTAGATGTAGTTACGTAACTAGACTTTCACTACCACTATTAGTACCATGGCCCTTCATCATCCTCTTTAGTCCAAAGAGTCTTAGCCCCCACTAGTTGGGGGCTTTTTTTATTCCTCGCCCATATCTTCCCTTCGCCGCTGGATGATCCGCTGCATAGAGCGCTGCGATGCGGTAATACCGCCAAGCTGTCTAGCTATCTCATCTGTAACGCGGTGTTGGTTGACAGAGCGTTCGAGTGTGGAGCCTTCTATAGCTGCGGTTGGGTTGCGTTGAGAGAACGCCAACATCTCTTGTATCAACTCGTTAGCAGTGTCCGTATCACCTTCTTTTAGCGCCATGTAGTAGTCGCGCATCATGTCTGTACGTTTGGCATTTACCCTTCGCTCTACACCCTTATCTCGGGCATTGACCTCTAACTGCTTTGTGTAACCCGCAGGAGCCAAACCTAACGACTGGGCAAACACGTTCCATGGGTTCATGTCTTCCATTATAGGATCGCCGCGCAGAGTAGTAGCGCCCTCAGTACCGTAGCGCAGTGCCTTCATACCGTTGGACAGCGCAGACGGGAGCATTCTCTCTACACCACGCGATACTTCCCCTTCCGATATTAAGCCAACACCATCTTCCATACGGCTGGCTATACCTACAACCGGGCCACCTAAGAATTCCATGGCTTGTAGTATCAGGCTTTCTTGCTCGCGGTTAGGTAGCGAGCGGTACACTAAGTTCGTCATACCGATACGAGGCGCCACATCCACATCAAATACGGCGTTGATCGCACCAGAGTACAGACCCTCACCAAAGTAACTAGCGGCTATGCTATCGAAGTCCTCGTCCTCGTCGTCTAGCAGTATTGCGTTTGCTAGCATTGAAACTACACCGTACAACGGTAGGCCCTGAACACCGGCAAACAGCGCAGAGGAGGCGAACAACCCTACAATCTGCTGTATCGCTTGCTTGCGTTCGTCGGAACCTTTCGCGCCCCGCAACGCTTGCTTGGCCATTTGGTACTGGAGATAGTACATGGATATACCGAACCGCTTGTACATCATCATCCAGTTGCCCATATCGCTTTGTGCGACGCGTGGGGCGGTTTCGGCCATGGCACCACTGTTTGTCAGCTCGGTATCGTCAAGCGCAATTTCAGCAGCCTCTGTATAATCTTGTTCTGTTAGCTCACCTTTTTTGGCCCGCTTAGCCAGCTCAAGCTCGTAGGAAGTCATTGCAGTGACTTGTCGGTTAAACCGCTCGCCTTGGTGAAACATCCAGCCCATGTAGGCGTTAGTAGCTGTCCACGCAGTGTTAGCAGGATTCTCCATATCTAGGTTTTCAGACGTAGTAGATATGTTAGCTTGCCCGCGCGCTTCCATTAGCTCTTTGAGCACTTTGTACTTGCGCATTTCAGGGGACAAGTTAGGGTCGTCAAAGTCCACATTAGATAGAGACGGGCCTTCAAACACCTCCCTACCCCCTTCTTCGGTAAACGTCTCAGTCCTGCGCTTTGTACCCGTGCCCATGAACATCTTACGCGCATTGTTCATAGCCTTCATAGTATCGGTAAACCCGTAGCGCCCGCCCAAGTACGGCAGTACCACGATAGGTAAGTTAGAGGCGTTAACTATGACCGACGACACGTTGAAACCTAGCGTCATACCGAAGCCAGCCGTCTTAAGTGCCTTACTCCAAGTAGCTATCTTAGGGTTGCGTGCGAAGTTAATGTAGCCTTGCAACTGCGCTTCGAGTTTCTCCGCCCCTGAGTAGATTTCTGGAGTGGCTTTGTACTCGTTCTTAGCTGCGGTTATATCGTTACTAATTTTGCTTAGTGCTAAATCGTGCTTTAAGTTGACGATCTGGTTAGTAAAGTTAGGCATCCGCTCCCTAAATACTTTAAGCGCGTCCGTTTCAAAACCTCGGGTACCTTGACGTGGCTTAAACGCACGTACTAAAGATCGCTCCGGCATGATGTCGAATAACGAGTCAAGCAGTACGTCTTGTATCTTCTGGTCCGCGCCCTTTGCCCGCACATCGGCAAGTAGGTTAAACGCAAACTGCGCATCCACCTGCCCGAAGTTCCCGGTTTTGTTGCGCGTATATACTTCTATATTGTCCACGCCTTCCGTGTTTCCTAACTGTCTTGCAGCCTCTTTCTGAGCGTACTCAGATTGGAACGCTTCTTTATAGACCTCAACCTGACCGGTCTTAGGGTCGCGCGCACTGTAGAAAACCCAATGGCTGCCCTTACGGTACAGCGGGAAGTACGGCTCGATGGCTTCTTTCTCTAAGAGCTGGGTAAGTAGTTTATCTTTCAGGCTCTTACGCACATCTGCGTCTTCTATCTGATCCAAACGCGTGTTCATAGTACTTACAAGCATCTCGTAAATCTTAGAATACGAATCGCGTAGCATACTGTAGGAGTCTTTAACGGCTTTTTGCTGCGCAGGGGTCATGCCTTTCAGCATGTCGTTCATCATATTCCATGCGTCTAGCGCCGCGTCGTCGCCTTTATAGTTGCTTTCGGGTTTTGTAGGGTCAACACGAGCAAGCGTACTCTCAGCAGTCCAGTTATTTAGAACCTCTTTTACTTGCTTGTCCTTGCCTATAATCCTTTCAACCGCATCAGCAGTATCTTTGGTCATGTTGAGGTACTTCTGGCGATCGCCGTTCTTAGTCTGGAGCAGCTTAAACAACTCTTCGGCCTTATCGGCTATCTTCGGGTACTTTTCTTTAGCTAGCTTGTACACAGCGTTAAGAGGTAGGAACTGCATTAAGGCGCTCTGCGCCTGACCACCTGCTGTACTGAAAGCGGTAGCTGCAACTGCTATATCTTCTTTGCTTATCTTACCTTTGGCGAACCTACCGGATGCGTTAAGTGTGGCTTTCTCTTTGCCTTCAACGGTAGCAGAGTAGAGCTTAGTGGCATCGCGGGACTCAGGAGCTGGAGAGATAAGTTCGGCAACGAGGGAATCAGCCTTGTCCATAGCGGACTCGATCTTCTTGCTAGGCTGCCCACGGAATCGGCGTACTATATTCTCGACAATGTTCTTGAACCTACTCCACAGACTAATCTTCTCGCCTTTAGGAGTTATACGGCCTAGCTTGGCTTGGAACTCGGGGTTACTAAACGCCTCTGCTACGAACTCATCAAGGTTGGTAGCGCCGTACGCAGTATCTAACCGGTCTTTAACTGAGTCGAATAGGTTGCGCATTTGCTTAGCGGCAGGGGTGTTCTTCGCTATCTCGTGAGAGGTTACAGCGTGCATGGCCTCGTGGAGCAGGACGTGATTCTTAAGGTCTGCATCTTGGTTTAGCGTAATAGTATCTGTTGCAGGATCGTACTGACCGGCTACTGTCTTGCCTTCGGCGTTAGTAAGCCCGCTAACCATAACAACTTTAGTGTTATCCAAGCCCTTTTCGATAGCTGTAGCTACGCGCGCTACGGTCTGGTCATTACTCTGTGTGAGATCGTTAATAGCCCCACGTAAATCACCGGCGTCCAACTTGGCCCGAATCTGTTGGGATAGTGGCTGACTAGACACAGCGATAGCCGCCGCAGGCAATGGTAGGCCCATGGACTCGCGCATAACTCGTACTGAATCTGACAGGTCTTTGCGTGAAGTAACACTTAGGTTGGCCTTTACCCACTCTTGGGCCGCTACGTTTTCTTTAGTCAGGCCCGTGGACATATCAGCAGCTAACGCGTCTATGCCCTCCTCTAACGTCTTTTTGCCCTTGAAGTATTTGCTTACTGGACCTTGGGGGTTGCTGACAATTTCCTCGAATACTCTGGTGCTGTCCTCTTCCCGGCTAGTAGACCGTTCGGCTTGCGCTTCTGGAGTGGGTTGCGCTATCGCTTCTGCTTCGGCTTTCGCTACATCTGCATCTACGTCACCTTCTTCCGCCGCTACCGCAGCAGCTTCAGCTTCCGCTGTGCTTACCGCTTCCTCTTCCACTACAGGCGCAGCTTCGGGGGCAGGCTCAGGAGTAGTAGTTTCGGCAACAGGTGTAGTGGTTTCGGCAACAGGCTCAGGAACAGGAGCCACAGGTTCAGCAACAGGCTCGGCAACAGGCGCAGGAGCAGCGCGACGTGCAGGGCGGGTAGGACGTAAAACACCCCCACGCGGTCCTAGCATCTCAACTTGTTCTTGAGCTTGCGCTTCCGTAGCTTCTATGGCGCGTTGCTCTGCGGCTATTTGCTGGTCGAGGTCCGCACTTTCCATAGCTTGTTGAGCTTGGGGGGCAGCAGGTTCTATAGTAGGTATCTCTAACTGCGCTTGGCCCGGTACTCGTCGGCCAGTAGTTTCAGCGGCCTGCAACGCAGCGCCCACAGCAGTAGGTACATCAGGACGGCGAGCCGCTTCAGCTAGGGCCGCTCCTTGTTCTCTTTCTTCTGCTAACTGTTCAGCGCGTTGCGCATACGCCATATCTTGCTCTTCACGGCGAACATCTTGGGCGATAGCTTCTTCTATAGTCATCTGCCCCGGAGCTTCACCGCGTGCTATCGCATCCATCTCAGGAGCCATAGCAACGGCTTCTTGTTCCGCGTTTGCCCGCGCCAGTGCTCTTTCGGTCCTAGTTAGGATGGGCATGTTGAGCAAACCTAAAGCTCGCGCACGCTTGTCCTTGTACCTAGCTTTAACTGTAGGGTTGCTAGCGTACTTTACTATCGTGTCTATAGCTTTTTGCGCATCTTTCGGGTCGGCTAGGTTTAGAGTGGGAAGTTCGTCTTTAAGTTTCTTACTAGTGATACCTAAGCGTGTGAGGTCTTCGTTAGTAATAACAGTTGTTTCTCCGGCCATAAGCTCACCAAACAACTCACGGTTAGTACCGCTAGGTAGTTGTTCTTCGCGGGCAATAGCTTCTTCAAAAGCAGCCCCGTACTTAGCGGGGTACGCTAGGCCATCCGGCCTTACTATTATGGCTGAAGCGTCTCCACCTATGTAATCAGGCGGGGCCGGTAATTGATAAGTGCCTTGTGGGAGACCGCGAGGGCCTTCCGGCGCTTCTGGCTCTACTACTTCACCTTCTAACGGCGCTTCGGGAGGGGGTAGTGCCGCAGTTTCTCCCCGCTGTCCAATAGCCGCAAGTTCTTCTTCGGTTAAATCGGTAGCGGTAGCTCTAGCACGAGGGCGGCCCGGAATAGCAAGCTCAGCAAGCGCAGCTAGTAAGCCACCAACACCGGCACCATAGCCAAGAGACTCGCCCGTACCTGCAAACGTACCGGTTTCTGGGTCGTAAACACCTTGGGAGATTAGGTTCTGTGCAACCTCTGCCGAGGCTTCCTGTAGTCCTTCACCGCCTGCTGCGCCAGCTACCCTACGTAATCGGGACAATGCGTTACCGGCAGGGGCTTCGCCCAAAGACTTACCTAGCCCTCTAGCTGCAACGCCCGCGCGGATGGACTTACCAATAGCAAACGGTACTAAGGTCTCGCCAAGGCCCGGAAGTACACCTAGCCCAGCAGCCTTGCTTATCTGTTCTTCAGTAGCGCCAGCGGCTTCCGCACGCTTTGCGGCCTCACCTGCTCCGGCGGCGGCACCTAGCCCAACACCCGTACCTAACGCAGCTCTACCTGCAAGGGCACCTAGCCCACCAAAAGCACCAGTAGCTAGGAAAGGCAAAGTAGAGCCAGTAGCTTCAGCAAGTTTCCGTACTACCGTGTCTTCGTATCCGGCGGCGGGGAGCAAACCTCTTTGTACTTCAGCACCCTTTTCAGCGATAGCCTGCCGTGCAGCCTGCTCAGCTTCTTCAGGTAACAGGAAAGCCGCACCAGTGGCAGCAGATTCGACAAGCCCGGCAGCACCACTAGCAAGGCCCTTACCGACTTCGCCTACGTACCCACCCAAAGTAGTTTCCGGCGCCGCAAGCGGGTCTATACCCATCTCTACCTTTTTTAATGCGGCAGGGGCATAGATGCTTGTGCGCTCTTCAGGAGTAGTGCCTTCAGGAACGTAATATCGTAGAACCGAGCCGTCCGCTAATTCAGCGCGAGCTATAGGCATAGTGCACCTCTTGTATTGTTACTCTACGCCTAGGTCTCTTACAGAAGCCGCAGTTGTAGGCGCGCCCCCTATACCTACGGCCTGTCTAGCTCTTGACACTGCCTTATTTACGTACGTAGCTCTAAGATTATCTAACGCCGTTTCCATAACAACCGGCTCGCGTTTGTATCGCTCACGTATAGCGTTAGCTTCTGCTTGGAACTCTTGGTTGAGCGGGTCGCGGGTATCCTCTAGCGCCTTCTGAGCTACCTCAAACGCGGCGTCATCCATCTTACCTTGGTACTCGGCAGCAAGACGGGCACTCAACATCCTAGCATCGTTAGCAGCCAGATCACGTTTTAGCTGTAGTTCGTTGGCGGCTTGTTGAATCTTATCCTCACGCGCTTGTTCCGCAGTTTGGAACGCCCCCAGCCCCCTAGCGCCTTCGGCCAGTGCGCCCGCAGTACTTGTTTGTCCTGCACCGCCTAGTAAGAACTCACGTAACGGGCGTAAGTCTATATCGCGCTTGGGCTTTTCCTCTGTACGCTCTCTAGCTACTTTTGGCAGCTTCATTAGTTGCTGCGCCGTAGTTAGTTTTTCTTCGGGCCTCATGTTGCGCACGTCGTACATACCGGCAGTAATTCCTGCATTTTCGGCAGAAGGGGTTCTGCTAGGCATGCGCTCTTCGGGGGGAAGCTCACTAACTTGGCGCTCTATGTTTTCCTGCCTTCGCCTTACTTGAGTTGGCGTCATGGACCCAGTCATGTCGATCATATCCCTGCGTAAAAGCGCTTCTTGGGGGATCGGTTGGGGGGACGGCAAATCACTAATAATATCTCTTATATCCGCAGCAAAATCGAAAGGTCCGTACACCATACCCACATCGCGTCTTTCTCTGTCCAAGGCACGCGCTTCTTCAGCGGTTAATCCGCTGTCCTCAATACCAAAACGGGACATGTCAGACTCAACCATTGCGCCTTCTTGGTAGCTCTTAACCCCGCCGCCTTCTTGGTAGCCAACAATACCGCCCATAGCCATGCCTTTGGCTTTCTCTTCGTAGGTCTTACCAATGTCGTCGTAGACTTTTCTGAGGATAGCTTTGCTTTCTTCTACGTTAAGCCCCATATCCATGAGTTTCTGACCCATACGCTGTACAAAGTTAGGGTCTCTGTTTTGTTTCTGTGCGGCTATCTCGTCACGCACTTGCTGTATTGCCGCTGCGCGGTTTTCGTAGGGCACGCCGATACCAGCCTTAGCTGCTCGCAGTATGTCACTGCTTTCCGCCATGTTGCCGCCCATGTTCTTAAGCCCTTGGCCCATGCGCTGTAGCATATTAGGCTCGGGTGGTCCTACCATAACGTCGCCCCCAGCTTGATAGCCGACAATACCGCCCATAGCCATACGAGGCATATTGGGAGCAGCTTGTGTAGGTATACCCATAGCGGCACGGTTTTGCATTTGAGCCATCTGCCGTCCTCGCTGTTGGATACCCGGAGCCATACTGCGCATCACGTCGTTACGTGCGCCTTGCATAGCCTCTTGTTCTAGTTGACCTTTTACCGTACCGGGAGGGGGCTGCATGGCACCTTGCACTGCACTAGTAGCCGCAGCTCGGTCGTTTTTCATTTTCTGTAGGGCAAGTAAATCTACCAGCTCTTGGGTCTGGGCGTACCGCTGCATAAGACCTTGGGGGTTGCCCGCGTACATCTGCATTCTGTCGTTGATTTGCGAGTCTATATTAGCCATTACTATTTACTCAATTGAGATAGAGATTCCAAAAGCCCCAAAATACCGCCTGCCCCACCCATAATATTAGATAGCGTGCTGGGTTCTGCATATTGGTAGCTTTGGGTCGAAATAGGTAGCCCTTGCAACAATGATTGGGCGTACTGTACCTGCTTGTAGGGGTAGTCGCGCTCTTCTTCAAACTGCGCAATGTCCGCTGTGATACCCTGCTGCTCGATACCCCGTTGAGTAGCGCCTGCATCTTGGAGAGTTTTAGCGACATCAAAGCCGTATCTGTTAGTCATTTCTTGAGCTTGGCGAGCGCGATCTTGCTCTGTGTTAAATTGTTTTTGGGCTTGTTCAAACGCTGTTTGATAGCCTGTACCAGTAATACCCGCCATGCGATCTAGTAGGCCACGCTGTAATTCAGCTTCGGCAACACCCTGACGAGACCCCCCGTAGGCACCTGCTTTACCGTACTGGCTTTGGAGCTTTTGGGCTGCTATCTCTGCTTGCCGCTGCGCTGCTGCATACTGTGGGTCAAGCGCACCTTGTAGGTATGGTGTCATGTACTCTTGTAGTACGTTTCCAGAAGCTGGGGTATAAGTAGGCGTGCTGCCTGCCGCCGCTTGCGCCGCTGTTGGCGGAGTGTAACCCGCCCCGGTAAACGACTGAGGGGTGAAACCGCCCATCTGCGAGGTAGGAACTGATAAGTTAGCAAGTCCTTGAAAGGCTTGCCCTTGTAGCTCAGATTCCCCCGCAGTAAGAGGTCCCCCATACTGCTGGTACGGCATTTCGGAGAGTGCCATACCTTTTCCAAGCATGTCAGTAACATATCCACCCGCCCAAGGAGATAGTGAGGATGACTGCCCTAGCATACTAGCTGTTGTGGTTCCGCCTGCTTGATACTTTTTCATCTTACTCACCTACGCTAAATATTTGTTAGGGTCAATCTCTTTACCCTGTTTGGGGTTACCAGTGCGGTCTTTACGCACTCTGTCCATCATTCCGTATAATTCTTTTGCTCCGGCGTCAGAATTGCCATTGCCCAAGTGACTTACCACATCAGCAGGGATAACAAATTCACCGTCACTAAGTCTAGCGGGTTCTCTACCGTCTATTGTAGCAGGTACATCATCCGCCATACCATCAGTAGGGCCGCCTAAGTAGTAACCTTGACCTTGGGCCATACCGCCTTGGGCATAGTTAAGGTAGCCGCCGCTAGCTAGCTCTGTTGTTTCTTCGTTTTCAATTTGTGTTTGTACTTGAGTTAAGAAATCAGCAAGGTCGGCTTCAGTAACCCCTAAAAGCGGGGCTAGTTGGGCTGCTGTGTAATTACTATTAAGGATAGCTTTACCTGCGTCTACGTTTAATTGGTCAGGAAGACCTGCCACAAATGTGTTAAGCCCGTATTGCCCGCTAGTATGGTAGTTCAAAGAGTCCTGCAAGCTTTCTTCTGTTACCTTAAGCGCGTCAGCTAGTTCAGCTACAGTAAACCCACTATTTATTAAGGTTTGTGCCTCGTCGGCAGTTACGGTATCCCCACTAAAAGTAAAGCTCTGGGCAAATGTTTCTAAATCAGTAGGTGTAGCAGTCTCAGTCTCAGTAGTTGTAGTAGTTGGAGTATCAGTAGG
>Ga0098045_1001007_pt1 | contig 10401 bp, 23 predicted proteins | sample 11_taG_FD_77071 | JGI IMG/M metagenome (GOLD analysis project Ga0098045, IMG submission 77071) | Marine viral communities from the Subarctic Pacific Ocean - 11_ETSP_OMZ_AT15265 metaG | ecosystem: Environmental > Aquatic > Marine > Oceanic | place: Pacific Ocean | collected 2015-01-16 | reverse complement strand
TACATTTCTCCTTATCATTCATTCTTAACGTTCTCCTTTAGTGTCATCAAACTATCTATCCAAAGGTCACACGTTTCCAATACACATTTACTACATTGTTCAGTAAGAAATGAGCCATGATGAAATTTGTTTGAGTTACTCAATCTTAATCTCCAATTATGTTTTATTTCTCCACTATTAAATTCTTGACCACAACTAATACATGAATAGCAATATGAACTACTTCTATGTTTTACAGGTCTATAATCTAATGTAGGATTATCTTCCATAGGTATATGCTTGTGCTTCTATACCTCTAGTATGCTTGTAGCTCCACTAGATTTTTCCTTTGATACAGCGTTGTTGAATTTGACACGAACATCAACGTTATTCATTTGGAAATTATCTGTATCATATTCCTGTGAATCTTTTGGATTGACTATGATTGGTGTGCCAATGCTTTTTTTAGATTTGCAATAATGAACTCTAACGTCAGCAGGTGTAATGTAACTTCCACCAAATAGTTTTTCATTCATGTCGGTCAATCTAAATCATACCAACTGTTTGCCTGATCAACATACATATCATGTATGTCATCTTGCAACTCGTCTATTACCTCGTGTGAATAGTTGTTCACAACGTAGTTTATTATTGTGTCTTGGTCTAAATTTTCTAGTAACTTTTCAGTTATTTGTTTTCCTATGCTTGTCATATTTTATCCTCCTTATCTTGATCTATCAAGAATTTTTGTAATTGGTTTGGTAGTTGATTCATGAATACCCTGTCAGTAACGTTTGGGTTACAGAAGAATCCAATCTTTGCTAGTATTGTCATACACGTTGTGTCTAACTCTAGCAAACCTACCTCACTATCTATTGACATCTTCCTTATATTTCCTTGTGCAACTGTGCAAAGGAAGTGCCAATCCTTTTCTGTCTTGTAGTAACTTGTTCCCTTGTTATCTACCTTGAACAAACCATCAACCTCATAGCCGTCTTTAACCTTAGTTACCCTGTCGTTAAATGTTGCAATGATTTTGTCTAGCAGTTCAGTTCTGTGTTGCTCAATGTAATGTTCCTTTACATACTGTTCATAACCTGATTTGTTTTTGTCTAGTATGAACTCGGCAACCTTTTTACCATCTCTAATGTTTAAGACGACCTCGTTTAGATAGCAGTTGAATATCCTATCATCATAGGTTTCCTGTATCTTTAGTCCATCTCCGAAATCATAAAAGATTCTGTTGCCGTTGTAGGTCTTGTATTTTAGTTGTGAGTATGTGTCTTTTATTACGGTTTCAACCTTGTTGTCACGCATAATAATATACAACCCATCTCTCTCGTCTAGGAATGTAACGGTCATTTCAAATGCCTCACTAACTCATACCCATGCTGGTAGCCTTGCAATATACCTGTAAGATATACAGATTCCTCGTCATCTAACATGGGTGTGTTTATACATTCCTTTGTACTCTTAATCAATTCACGAAATGCTTCCTGAATCAAATGTATTTCTTCTCGTTTCATTGTAGATTTAAAGATGTATTATCTTTTGGCGAATACATCTTCCATCTTTTATCCCAGCGTTTCCCATAACATTCTTTACACAGATCCAAATCTTCTTGCCTATCTGACCAATGTATATTCAGATTGTCGCAAATGTTACACCTGAGAAAACTCATTGTGTGTTCCCATTTAGTCATGTTCTTTATCCCATTTATCTCCTGCCAATCTTTGCTGATCTCCGTAATCATATATTGCTTTCATATATTTTACACCGTCATCTGATTCGTCTTTGATTGCGTGAACTACCATGCTGTATACGTCATCAGGAACACTTCTTCTAAATGCTTCCATCTTCATTATACATTTCCACTCACTCGTATCTTTGACGGTCATTATGGATTTGTTATGACAGTTTCCTATATTTTGTGGTTGAACTAGGTTAAGGAATCCATGTGCATTGTATGTTTCCACACTAACGTTAGTTTTTCTCTCGTTAATGTATGCGTGTAGACACATCAATTCCTTGTTGCTCTCACAAAGAATCACGTTTGTGCAATCTTCTTTTGTTATGTCCTCGTTGGAAAACATATCTGATACAGCTTCCCTGTCCTTTTTGTTGTCAATGACTACAAGTATAACAACTTTATCCCTATTATACATTGTATATTTATCTTCTGACAACGGGAACACCTTGTCTATTGATTGTCTTATGCCACCTAATGTTTGGAACTTTCTTGTCTTGTATTCCTCTTTCTTATCTGTATAGGATTCAATTTTCTCATGGAATCCCTTGCGAGGTTTTAATATACAGAATGGAATGTTACGGTTTTGATCCATAGCATATGAAAAGAAGTTAATCCAATCGTCTTTGTGAACTGTCATTATATTGTCTTGACATTTCTTTGTGTTGATAGACGAGGTTGTGTTCTCTCCATTTACTGAGTTATTAACTGCCCCAACAGTAGTGGAGTATTTTGAAATGTAATAACCTGTATCTGTTCCGAACAATCCTGAACGCTGATGGTTTCCCTGATGATATACTACGCAACCTGCTTCTTCTGCGAGTGTCTTTACAGTATCTCCTTTAGTTTTTATACCCTTGACCTTGTTGTCCTTTATGTATTGCTCTCCGAATATTGCATTGATCTCACTAAACAATCCTAGTATTGATTCGTTATCTCCATGAGATCCTGTCCAATCCCCTGCTCTCCACCTTACAAACACCAACGGTTTATCTGATTCTTCTCCTAGAGATCCTGATAGCCTTGCCATCATGTCAGATCTAAGGCTTTTCAATACTACTAACTGTTTGCCTTGTGCCAATACCTCTCTTAGTTGGACACGCCTGTTGTTTATGGTTGGGAATCTGTGGTCTAACGTTTGCATTACTGATGTTGATTCTTCGTAATCTGTTTCAGGCATTACGTCTTTCATGACATACAAGTTGTCCAATACACATTTGTGTAGGGAACGATTGTAATCATCAATGGTCTTTACGCCTAGACCTGTGAAGTGTTTCTTTAGTTCGGTTGCCAATAGAGAACTGATTAGTCTTGACGATTCATCTTTTAATCTATCCCTATCTGCTGTCGGAACAAACTTTCTCTCGTCTTTTATGTTAAGATAGTAGCCTGTCCAATTACCTGCAACTTTTATCTCAGATTGTATAGGAGTATTGACTAGCCTGATTTCAAATCTGCTTCCACTTCTTGCTTGACCTGTTACTATTCTGTGCATTTTGGCAACTGATATTATTCCATAGAACTCGTAGTCGTCATTGTCTATGTGAACTTCCTTGTGGAATCCTACTGCATAAACATTACTGCATAACCCGTCAGTTGATTGACCTAGTTTGTCATGCTGATGAGAACAATCTTTTTCATAGGTTGTTCGGCAGTATTCCTTGCCTGAATTATACACTTCACACTCAAACACGCCCTCGTCTATGTCGTCAGAATAAGATGAACTGTATCCATCTTCCTTGCCGTCATCTGTTACAACAATGGTAGTTGGTATGGTTGAGAACAATGCACATGACTGTATCTTATTGATAACAGTAGACCAATACACGCCCTCTTTGCAGGTTACAGATAGTTTAGTTCCGAATGTTTCTCGTTCAGGTTTAGGAAGTATCTTGAAATCAATACCCCTATCTCCTAAGAAAGCAAACTCTTGGTTGTCCTCTCTGCTGTATGTTTCTACGTTAATCAGTTCGGAAAGGGTGGTATAAGAAGCAAATCCCATACCAAACTGTCCAATCTCATTACCACCATCAACATTACCTGACACACCTAGACGTCTAAGAACCTTGTCAAATACACGAACAGATATACCAAGAGAATCAATACCCTCTATGGTTAGTTCCCTTGTCCTTGCATTGATAGTAACCTCTAGTCTAGGCTTGGCGTTATACTTATCCCTTGCTTGGCGACAGGCACGATACTCGTTGTTGATGAGTTCCCTTATGCCTGATTCAAAGTTGCTATAAATCTCATGTGATACACGCTGTATCATTACGTCTTGATCCATAGTAACCTTGATTGTATTGCCCTCTTTTATAACGTTGAGGTCAGCATTATAATCTGTGCCATCAATATCAAGATCCTTTGGTTGGATTATTGTTGGTCTATAATATTCTTCGGTCATATTATCTTGCCTCTAATTCTTTTGTTCGCTTTTCTATCTCTGAATAATTAGGTCTAAGATCGTGATCCCAAACGTAATTTTCTTGTGTGCATTTCTTACAGATATGATTTAAAAATTTACCAGAACCTATTGAAGATCCTAGTTTTCTTCCACCAAATTCTTTTTCACACAGATAGCAAACGAACTTTTTCTGTGGACTCAAAAATAAAAAAAGTATAGGGTTAGCCACCAGATACTGATGGTATGCCTACGATTTGTCCTGATTTATCTCTCACAAGAGTAGATGATTCAGGAACTAATTGCCCTAGTTGATTGCCTGTTCTAAACATTTCGCCATCAACCTCTATTAACAATACAGCAAATTTGTTTGCTTGTATTCTATCAGAATCACTCAATAATCCTGAGAGTTTTACTAGGGTTTTTGTATCTTGTATTGTACTAACATCTTTGGTAGTTAGTAATCTATTGTCGCAATTCATATTAATTACCTCCTTGTATAAAGCACTTGGCTCTATTTATATATGTGGTTACAATTACTTGTAACATACAACCTTTCGGTTGAGGTCGTTGCTTCCTGAAATCGGAAGCCTCTTAAAAACCTTTCCACGCTACAATGAATTAACATTATAACTGTGGGGTTATTTTCTTAGCCATGCCCATTCAGGGCGTTCTTCATATTCTTCTTCCATATTTTATATCATACCTCCTTTTTTATATAGTTTGGAATACCTTGTGCTGTATTTCTGCCTTGTATTCGTGCCTTGCTGTGCCATTCATTGTGTCTTTCCAACCTGCTATATTCATCAGGCAGTTCGGCATTACATATATCACACACGAATAGTATCATTTATTTGGTATCTCCCATGGTTTTATATCATACCAATTACAATACAAAGATTTCTGAATTTCATCATTTTCATCATACATTTTCTGTGCAAATTCTTCTGCCTCTTTTTCTATGATACTCTCAATATCATTACAGTTCTTGACATTTCCGTTTATGAATGAATCATTGTGGCAACACCATTTACTGTAACTATCTTTATGACAATCAGGATTAGTACAATAAGTTTTGGCTTCTTCCCATATGTAGTTTTGATAATCTTCTTCTTTTTCCCAATCCCAATCTATCTCAAACAGATTTTTTAATACATCTATTTTTGATTCTAATCGTTCATTTTCTTCTCTACACCCATCACAATAATTTTCACATTCATGAGGGCAAACACTATCTTCTACCCATCTAACAAAACCACCATCAGTATAATCTAAATCCTTAAATACATATTCAATAGCTTCATTATATATTTCATTTATATGAATTGTATATCGAGAATTATTAATGAATCTTATAACTTCTGATAGTGTTATTGCTTGTTTCATTCTTCTTCTCCATAATAAATAATTGTATGAAGGTTTCTAATGTATCCTACAATCAATAGATATTCAGGATCTACTTCACTTCCTGTGATAGTGCTGTGTTTCACACCTTGTAAGCTTCTTTTTATATGATAGCATTGAGGATAACCGAGTGATTGTATTCTCATTGTTGACCTGTCCTCTCTTGTGCCTGTATGTTTTTGTCTATGATTTGTTCACAATTACATTCATATTTACCACAATACTCACATTTTTTCATTTGCATAGCATTGTCATAAGATTTGTTGTAATCATTATTGATTTCCTCACAATTACAGGTAAATGCTGGGCAGTATTCACAGGTATATCCTGTGTCTAATTTCTCACTAGACAGTTCAATTTGGGGGGAGAAACCAACAAGATAAGTCTTAACTGTTCCAAAAAATTCACTATGATAACACATATGATATACACCATCACGATCTACACCATACACACCACGTTCAAGACTACCATGTTCCTCTAGCATTTCTGTGTCGTCTAAATCCACGACTACTGTTATCTTAGAGGTCATGGTTTTAACACCATCAATGCAATTTGAGGAAAATACATCATGTTTATATAATGTGCCTTTTTTATCTCACGACTACAATGATTACATTTACAGGTCATGTTCAATCTCATATAATGCCTGAGCATACTCACTAACACTATCTTCATAGCATTGGTAGCAGGTATCTTCCTTGCAGTAATCCTCGATTGGCATATACTCATCATGAATACCTCTCTCATCACATTTGGTTATGAGTTCCATGAATGTCAATGCAGTATTGACCTCACAGCATACACAAACAGGTTTGATTTTTTCAACGGAACTCATTAGTGTTCACTCACATAGTAAGGCGTGTCAGTATGACCATCACATACCTCAAGTAATGTTACTTTTCCTACTACTGAATATGGATCATTTACTATACCAAAGTAGGCGTAACACCTAGTATCATATGCGATACCATTCAGGCACATGATTAGATCCCCATCACGATTGTGATAAAATCGTTGCGTGTCATCTAGGTCAAACACTAATGTTTCCTCATCTCCGTTTGGTATGTCCACAAACTCAGTATCGTAGAGATAATCTACATACTTTTTCATTTGGTCAATGCTTTCCATAAATTCTGTGAAATACATCTCCTCACTATACCCAAAGGTTAGTGATCCACCACTACCTTGTGATACGTTCATTGTAGATACCTCTCCCTTAATTCCTTAAGGTATTTGTTGAAATTATGTGCCTTGTTAAGAGAGGGTTGAAACTCTTGAGGCATAGAATCATTGTATATGATTCTACTTGCTTCCACATCAGTAGGCATATTGTAATGCTTACGCCATTCATTACTGATTTGCTTTGCTCTTGCAAGGAAGTTACGCCTAGTATTCCACTCATATTTGAGTGTGAGTTGATGGTCTAACATTTTAAGACCTCACTCAATGGAATGTTTGAACGTTCTCCATTGTAAAATTTAGGTTCAACACCTATTGTTCTTGGTATGGTAAGACCATATCTTTGTGCTTTGGTTGGGTTGGAATATCTACTCTCTTTATATACTATTGTAGATAACCTGTCGGCTACTTTTCTAGTAACGCTTTTTGGCTTATCACTCTTGTGATTTTTAATGAACTTCATTACCTGTGTGTAACATCTAATGATATACTCTGTGCTGTATATTCTTTGACCTTGTTTGACAATAGGTATGCCATGTCTAGTCATGTAGTTCATTCTATCTACATCAGTAGTACCATTTGCTATGAATGGTTTTAAACTATTGTATCTTCTCAATACTGCTTTTACATAACGTTCGTTCTGTAATTTTTGTATTGTATTGTTTGATACACCACGATATTGAGATGATTGCCTTTGGTCATCTCGTCTAACAATAGCACATTCAAAAGTAGTGCCTGAATTGTTATTTCTATTTCTTGAATTAGGATTTGAATTTTTCAAGATGTCATGCCTAAATCGAAAGCCTCTTAAAAACCTTTCGGCTACCTTCATTTCCACTCCACGCACGACCTATATTATATATTGGGGGGATAAAATAATATCAATACATACTATACTATACACTACATTACCTCGCACGTGCATACATATACTTATTTATATACTATAATATAGGCAGGGGGGAGAAAATTCGTCAATAATACCTACACTTCCTACACTATAACCCATACTATACACATAATACCTAGAATACTCCTACTAATAGTCATATATGCTTTAGTTTTGTTTTGCTTTTTACGCCTGTATATTATACCTTTTTGTTGCCACATACGTCATATTAATCTATTTTGAAAATAATTTATATACAAATTACGCCTATAATTCGATCCATACTATATATACTACTTAAGTCTACTTACTACTTACTAAGTGTACAGACTTAATACTTACTAATATATACTTATCTACTTAAGTGTACGACATAAGTCTAAGTGTGGGCTGACTTAAGTGTGATAAGTAAAAAGAAAAAAGAAAGAGAATTTTTTTTGCATAAATTTTATTTTATGCTGTTAATTCTGCTTTTTCTCGTATTTCTATGATGATTGCTTCTAAGGTTTCCAAATCTTTGCTGGTTGCATCTACTGGAAGACCTTTTTTGCCTTTACCTATCCATATTGCAGGAACGGCAAAGTCATCACTTTGAGGCATGAAACTAACTGAATATTTGCCTACTTTACAGATGTGATTCCAATCTGTTCCTTGTGCAATTTTTCCAGTTGTTACACTATTTTTCTTTGAAGATTTCAAAGCTTTTTCTTGGGCTTTTGTATATGCCTCTAATGCTTGGATTTTTTCTTCAAGTTGTTTTTTTGTTGCCATGTTATTATCTACCTAAAGGAGCTTGTACTATATATCAACTATCTATATAATCTATATAGTTCTATATAGTCTATATAGTCTAGTGCTAACACCCTAGTTCTAGTGCCAATGCCTCGTGTACATACTTACCACTTACGTGTACTAATGCGTGTACTACTTAAAACAATTACTTATAACTTAATTAGATACTTAAATAACTTATATAACATTAATTATATAACTATCATTTTATAATATCATTATTTCATATTTAATATTTAATAATAAAAATTTACTTATTACTTATACTTAAACTTATTACTTATTTCTTATTAATAATTCTTTTTCAAATTTTTCTGAATTTTTCTGAAATTTTGGAAATTTTTTGTACTTTAAAGTACGGTACCAGTAAGGTAATTTACCACCACCATTTCCACTCCAGTCGTGAATCTGACTATATAAGAATTTCCCAACAAATAATGGGGTTAATCGTGTTATTATGTTTTTCAACATTTCTTAATAACCTCTATTTCTCCAAAAATACTTATCTAATTTTTCTTTATAAATTCCATTTATACAAGCTTCACAAATTGGCTTCATTTTAAATTGTTTTGTGTTTTCATGTTTATTATTCCAATGTATGAAATCAAAAGTTTTCATATCACGAAATTTGAAATCGCAAATAATGCACTTAATAAAAGACATTATTTTCTATCTCCAAAGAAAATCAAGGAAATACATTTTGTAGAATGTATTGCCATGTTATCAAATTTTCTTCCTGTGATATCTTCGATTTCTCTCATCATGTATAAATCAAGGGTTTTCATTCCTGATTTATTCCAATTTATAATAAATTGTGTTGTGTTTGGCATGATTGCGGTATGAATCCAATCTGCTCCAAAGATGGCTTTAACCTTTGTAGCAATTTCTATTTCTTGTGTTGTGTTGTTTGTTGTATGAATTGCGTTTTGTTTCATAATTAGGGTATAATGTTTGATAATATAAGCTTATCTCAACGAAAAAATAAATCACGTTTTTGTCTAAGTCGTATCAACATTTATTAATGTAAGAAACAAGGGTATATTTTTGTGCCTACGAAAAAAAACAAGGAATTTAGCTAAGTCGTATCAACATTTATAAAGCTAAAAAACAAGGGTAAAAATTCATTTAAAAAAATCGAATTTTATTTTTTGCTTTTCACGATAAACTTTTTTCGCTTTTTCTTTTCTGCATACTTTGCAAATTCTTTGTTTTCCAACTTTAGATAATTTTTCGTTTTTGTGATAAGTGCAATAAACTTTTTTTGCATTACGAAAAATAGCAATTTTTTTTATTTCTTCTTTTGTTTTTGTAGAATTTAACAAGGGTTTTTACGCCCTTTGTTAAAATCTGTATTAGATAATTTTTCAATTATATTATCTAGTTTTTCCCTTTTTTCTAAAGTTTGGATTTTTGCTAAATATCTTTTTTGTGATATTTCACGCTCTCTTAGTTCTTTCTTCATCTGCACAATAGTAAAATCTAAATCTTTTACTAGTTGTCTATTGTTTTCTATTTCTTGATTTAGTTCTTTGATATAATCAAAGAGAGTTAAACCATGCTGATTTATTTCTTTTGTCAATTCTGAAACAAAAGAAAAAAGGTTTTGTGTCATTGTTTAAATGACACCTCAAAACCTGCCTTTTTTGCTTGCTGGATAAATAATCCATTTGGTTTTTCATGGTTGTAAAATACTCTAGTTTTTCCGCTTGCATCTGGCTTTTTTGCTGGGTTTAACCAATTTGTTAATTCACTCCATGCTGTGAATTTGTCGCCATCTATATTACCTCTTTTTGCATACCAATATAATTTTCCGTTCAATGGTTTTGAACATCTTTCAAAAATTATTTGATTTCCAAATTTTTGGTCTACTTCTTTTTCTGTCATTTGTGTTTTTTTAATGACTTTTTTTGTAGTAGAATTTGAAGAATTTTCTGTAAAATATTTTTCTTCAAGTTCTTGAATTTTTGCATTTTTCTTATCAACTTGTTTTGTCAATTTGTTGATTTT
>Ga0098045_1000996_pt1 | contig 10464 bp, 10 predicted proteins | sample 11_taG_FD_77071 | JGI IMG/M metagenome (GOLD analysis project Ga0098045, IMG submission 77071) | Marine viral communities from the Subarctic Pacific Ocean - 11_ETSP_OMZ_AT15265 metaG | ecosystem: Environmental > Aquatic > Marine > Oceanic | place: Pacific Ocean | collected 2015-01-16 | reverse complement strand
CTCGTCCGCCTGTTCCTGCACCGCCGCCACCGCCGCCACCGCCGCCGTAACCGTTAGTCCCTGCACCACCCGGAGCATTATTAGAATGTTCATGGGCACCCCTTCCGCCTGCACCGCCGTTACGTTGTGTAACTGTTAGAGAATAAGGTATGCCCGATGTGAACGTAGAGTTATTTGTAAAACTATTTGTTTCAATATTCCTAGCGTTAATAGTTCCATTAATTATAAAACTTGTTTTAGCTAGAATTTCTGTTGTATCTGTAGATGTGTTATCAATCTCTAAAACACCACCAGCTTGTATATCAATATTATCATATTGGTAAACTTGACCAGAAGTTAATACTACTGTTTCACCGTTTAGTATTGTTAAATCACCATCAACACCAGTTGCATATGGTGCTGGTCCTGCTTTCTTTTTAATGTAAGAAAAAGGTCTACTTGATTTCATATTAGATTAAATCCTTTACTTCTGTTATATATAATTTATCATTTGATCTTACTATTGTAAAAACTGTTTCAGTTAAAGCTGTAACAATTCCTGAATAATCGGAACTAACTTTTACACCAACAGGAAAAGTAATAGTATGATCACTTGCATCTGTATTATTAACTATTAAATTTATTACTTGACCATTTACATCATTAGTAAAAGTAAATGTTATATCAGTAGTTACATCTTTATAGAATACTGCATTTGTATTCCAATCAATATCATTGGTTGTGACTTCTTCATTTAAAGTTGTGCCAAAAGAGTTTTCCCATAATCCAGATCCTGAATTATAAACAATTGTCTGACCGTCTGTTGGAACGCCTGCTGATACGTCTGCTAAATTATCTAAATTAATATTATCACCAACTGGTGACGGTCTATATACTTTTATCTGTAATGTATTAGCATCTTCAACATAAAATAGAGGATTAGAAAATCCTGTAGATGGTTCGGTAGTAACTGGAGAGCCTGCAACTGTTTCAGACAGATAATAGTACTCGCCAATTGTAAATCCATGTGCATCAGATTCTACTCTTCCAAAATCGGTAACAGCAAAGTTATCGACATCAATAATACTAGTGACGGTATAGTAAGCTAGAGTTGCTTCATTATCAGCTAATCCTTTTACAAAAATTGTACCATTATGATAAACCCCATCTCCGACAGCAAATCCATGTTCAACTTGGTTAATTTCTGAAGTTGTACCTGCTCCGCCTCCAACTGCCTTAAGGGTATTGTCTATGACTTGAAACATCTCTTTTGAATCTGTAGCAAAAACTAATTGTCCATCTGATGCAGTTGAAGCGTAAGTAATTAGGTTAGCTTCTGTATCTTGTTTAACATCTAATTGAGTAGGGGTGATAACACTACCACTTGTAAATGATCCCCCATCTATAACTCTTGTATCGATATCTGATTGTAGCTCATCTAAGGCACTCTGAACGTCTGTAGCAGCTAAGTTACCAGATGGTACATTACTAATTGCACTTGCATCGTGAGCGTCTGTAGGGTTAGCTATGTGATCGTCAACAGTTGATTGTGATGTTACAATGTCTGCTTCTGCAGTATCTAATCTTTCTTCTACTTCATCAATTGCCGCTTGAACATTTGCACCAGTTAAACCACTTGTAGAATTGTCATAACTAATTTCATTTGCATCATTTTGATTATCTAATGCTACTTTTACAGCATCTAATGCGGCTTGTACATTTGATCCAAGAGAGCTTACTGCTTCGTTTGCATCATCGTATACAATGTCTACTGAGTCAGCAGATAAAGTGTTGTTGCCAGTTGCTGCTGTAGCGTCAATTGTTTTGTTTTCTAGAGACTGTGCTTCATCAGTGTTAACAACTTCCCTAGCTGCAGAAGCATCTCTATATTTTAGTTTGTCATCAACCGAGTCATACGCTAACTCGCCTTCTCTAGAGAGTGGTTCTAAGGTCAAGTCTTCTGGCTTAAGCTCTATCCCTTTTGTAAATCTCTTTCTTAAAATTGCCATTTTATATGCTCCTAATTATTTATACGTCTATAATTGCTTGTCCACGAAATTTTATAGTTAATTGGTCTGTATCTACTACTGATTGTGATGTATATATAAACTGTCCTGCTGCGTTAATATCTATTGAAACGTCAGCATCAGTTCCTGTAAATTCTGAATCTATATAAAAGTCAGATCCATCAAAAACACCACTGCATTTGAAAGAATCTACTTTAGGAGTACCAGAAGTAAATGTTCTAGTAATTAATCCCTCTACTTGAATTTGTTGTACTATTGATGTATCGAATGATAGTCCGTTGATAGGCTGAGAGCTTGCTCCATCTGCTAGAGAAGCTTCAGTAAGTAAAATATCTTGTGGACCTTGTATTGTTGCAATTATTTCGGAGTTTTTTCTGAGGTATAGGGTAATTTGCTCGCCCCAATTAGAATTTCCCACTGTGGGGATATCGAAGACCTCATCTCCTAATCTAAGTCTGATTGACATGTCATATCCTTGTTTTTATATAGCTATATATACTATAGTTGTTAAAATACAGTATTTTACCTGATTTCAATACTATATATAAAAAAGCCCCGACATTGCATCGGGGCGATATTACTAATTAAGAACTAATTAGATTACGAGTGAGTATCATTTTTGATGTATCTTAAGATTGTGATACAGCTTGGTCTACTTGAGAATAGTGCTTGGTCAGAGTAAGCTCTGATTTCGTAACCACTATGGTTGTCAAGAAGTCTGAAAAATTCACCTTCGTATCCTTTTGGATCAAAAGTAATGTCAGAAGAACCGATTCTGATAAGATCTTTCTCACAGAAAGCGTAAGCGTAACCTTCTTTAACGTAAGTAGAAGGGATGATTTTGATAGATCCTGCTTGACCTTCAAATTCGATCGCTCTAGCACCTTCTTTAACTTTAGCAGCACTATAAGAAGAGTCATATCTTCTCTTAGCAGTTTGCTCAGTTAAAAGGTCATTCCAAGAGTTAACATTAACCATAACAGTCATTTGCTCTTCTCCAAGACCTTTTTCAACAGCTCTAGCAACAGCTTCTTCAACTTTAGCAAAGCTTAACTTAGCTGCAGTAGAAACAGTTCCAACGTCAACCAAGTTACCTTGGAAAAGTGGCTCGTTAGAGTTATTGATTTCAAATAGGTTTCCTCTAGTTTCAGCAATAGAGTGAAGTCCTAGCATATCTTTATGTACAGCACCTGCTTCACAAGCACCGGAAAAGAAGATAACGTCAGTAGCTGCAACACTAATTGCTGAAGCGTCTTCAAGAACAGTTACTTTTTTAGATTGGATGTCATATCCAGAAATCGTTAGTTCCCCTCTCTTAGTAGCAAGATCAGAAGAAAAGATTTCAATTTTATGTTTAGTAGTACCAACCCAGATACCTGCTGCCCATTCTTGATCTTCAACTTTAAGAACAGATGGTCCAGTTCCAGTTACTGATTCTACGATACCAATACCTTTTTGTCCGTAAAGCATTGATACTTCTAGTCTGTGGTACATAGATTTCATCATGTTACCAGTTAATAATTTAATACCTCTTTCAAAAGCACCATTAGAGTTTTGAGATCTAGAAGCAACAGCAGTAGAGATCGCAGATCTTAATACCATTTCTACAGATTTAACTCTAGCGTTCTTAAGAGTAAATGAACTTGGAGTTCTTAATGCAAAAGCCTCTCCGTCAGAACCACCGTAAGTAATCCCACCTTCAAGTCCTAGAACTACAGGCTCGTTATAAGCAGCACCAAGTTCTTTATCTCCGGGTGCGAAAGGAACCATATCTGCCATTTTAGTGTTAGCAGGTACTAAGTCTTTAAGTTCGTTGTAAATTTCTTTAAATAATCCGTTTAGTGCGGATGCTCCATTCTGGCTATGTGCCGAATCTGGAAGTGTTGAGCCAATGTCAGCCATTTTAATCTCCTATGATTAGTTTTTAGTTAATTTGATAAATTTCCATCTTTTCACTTGACTGATTTGTTTTAATTTGATACTCTAAAATCCGGTTAAGGGTATTTAAAGGTCTTGTCAAAACTACCACAGATTTGATCTAAGATAGTTAAACGTAGGGCAAAATAACCCTACGGTACTATAGTTGTTAAAATTACGTTATTTTTATCTATTTCTTACACTAAAGAAGTCTTCTAGTCTGCCTTTCTTTTTATCATCAGACTTTGCTTCTTTCTTAGGTGCAGAAGGTTTGTTTATAGATTTCGCAGACTTAGGTGCTTTTCTAACCTTACTTATAGCCTTTTTCTTGAGCCTATCGATGTTTTTATTACCGATATATTGCTCAATAATCTCATCAGGCATGTCCTCAAAAAGCTTAGAAATCTCATCTTTGATCTCTTTTTCTACAGTTGGTAAAACGTCTTTTACAGAAATCTCATCTGGGTCAAATCCACCGCCACCTTCGTTTTGTGGTGTGATTGCCCAAGCTAGAGTATCTGCAATTTGTCTTACAACTCTAGGTGAAGCAGTCAATGTAGTGTGTGCATCTAATGCCTCTGAAATTTCATTGTCAAGTTGCATAGCAGCTTCTTCCTGCATACGCTCATATTCCATCTGCTTTTCTCTTTCTTCCTTAGATTTTAATTGCTCTCTAAGTTGTTGAAGCTCTTTTTCTCTTTCTTCTCTTTCAAGTTCAGCAGGATCTTTTTTCATCTGCTCTAGTCTTTGTGCCATTCTCATTTCAGCTAGTTCATCAGCATCCATTCCCATTTGCTCAAAGAACTTCCAAGGATTGTTTTTCCAATCATTTACTTGATTTTTAAGAGCGTTCTCTAATTCAGCTTTTTGTTGCATAGCTTGTTGACCTGCATAAGCTCTTTGTAATTCTCTTTTTACAGCTTCTTCATCACTTAGATCTAATGTCTTGTTAAATGTTTTCCCATTAACTTTTAATTGGAACTCTTTAACCATGCTCTTTAGCTCTTTTTCGCTTGCACCGTTCTTTGCTGCTTCTTCAAGCTCTTCTTCAAGTTCTTCAACGGAATCAGCTTGGACACCTTCATCAGATGACTCATCGCCTTCTGCTTCAATTTCCCCTGACTCTTCTACAACCTCATTATCAATAGGTTGCTCTTGTACTTCGTTTTCGATTACTTCTTCAGACATAGTAACTCCTTAGTTATATATGTAAGTGTACTGCTCTTTATTGAGTAAGTACTAAATTATTTTACTTTGTTCTTTATTTTAGTGAACTTTTTACTTGTATATTGTTTGCCTTTACTTCTAGCATCTGCCTTTGCTTTCTTAGCGGATTCTTTTTCTTTATCAGACATTTCTCCCCATGTTTTTGGAGTGTCTTTTGTAACTCTTTTAGAAGGTCTACAGTAGCTATCATCATCTCCATGACCACACTCTTTACCTTTAGAATCTTTCCACACTTCCTTGTGCCACCTTACTAATCCACCTTGAGAAGCAGAAGGTTTTTTACTCATTTCTTGTAGCCTCCACCTTTCTTCTTATATTCCTTTACTACAGCAGACGATGCGTATGCACTTGGCCAATCTTCATTATACTTCTTTTTTATCTTAGCTTTAATCTTTTTATAAAGCTCCGGCTTAGTTGGACAAGCTCCATTAGCTGTCTTGCCATCACATGACTTTTTAGACATTATAGCTCTCCTTTAGTTCATGTTTTTTCTGAGGAACTTGTATTTTATTTCTCCAACTATTATTACTATAAGTTCCATCAAAACTATTATTTTTTATTAAATTATGTTCTTCACTTAATACTTGTAAATTCCAAGAAACGTGTAGTCCACATACGTCTGGGTGATTAATAGGTATTATGTGGTCTACGTTAAATCTATACCCTAATTGTTTTTCTAGATCTGCTGCTTTCTTGTAAAACTTCTTTAAAATCTTATAATCCTCTTTAAATGCTTTTTTACAAGCTTTTTTAATAAATCTTGTTTCGGCAATCCTCGCTCTACACCTATCGGGATGTCTTTTTTCATACCTTTTTCTTTTTTGTTTAATAAGATCTTTATTATTACTTGCCCATTTTTTATTTCTTATCTTTATTTTTTCTTTGTTTTCTATATAATATTTTGCATTTTTTTCTTTTATAATCTTTTTATTTTTTTCGCTATATTTCTTTTTATAGTCAGATGCATACTTTTTCTTACATTTATCTGAACAGTATTTTTTAGATTTTGTAAAACTTTTAAACTCACCGTCACATATTTTACAACTTAAAGTAATAAGTTTTCTATTTTCTCTTTTTTTTGCAGCAACTTTAGACTTGTACTTTTTTCGATATTCCTTCTTTTTTATACTTCTACAATCTTTACAATATTTAGAAAACCTTGAAGATTCATAATCTATGTTACATAATTTGCAATTATATTTCATATTTATTTATATCCATCCATTTCTGTTGAGTCATGCCTTTTGGACATCTGCCAAAACTTCTAAACCGTTCTTCATCTTCAAATCTAACTCCCATTCCTTCTAGTCTGGTTTTTACAGACCTTTTTAGAACATTTAGATTGTTAATGTTTTCCCCACCTCTATGTACATTCTCTGAGTTTATGTTTTTAATCTTATACGTTACATTTTCTAGATCTAAATATACCAAGTACTCTGCACCAGTTCTTTCTGATTTTAGAATCTTGTTAGAAACTACAACGCCTTCTTCTTTTGTGTTTTTATATCTAATTCTTTTCATTAAACATTCCCCTGTCCTGTATTCATTGCCATTAATTCTTCTGGTGATTGTGGTTGTGCTTGTCCCTGTATATCAGGAGCTTGTGCAGGTTGCGGCATACCCGGAGCAGTTTGATTCATAGGAGTACCTTGCATTGGTTGTGATGCTCCTTGTGCTCCCGGAACTCCACCTTGTTGTTGTGGATTAACCGGACTTCCCCCCGGAGGAGCAAGCGGTTGTTCACCTATAATCGATAATAAATTTGGATCACTTGTTTGAAGTAATGTAATGTGCTCTTGTATGTGTGCTAATGTTCTAGCTACTAAGTCTGCATCTTGTCTTAGAACAGGATCAGATAATACTGCTCTATGTTCTCTAATATGCATTGCGTGATGATCTGTTGCGATTGCAATAACATCTCCTGAACCTTTTAATAGTGATTCGTTTTCTGCATTTATAGTATCTAATTCGTTAGTTACACTTTGAGTAATACCTTTTAAGTTACCTGTATTTAGAATCTCTAGGTATTTCTCTGGAGTAGTAATAACACCCATCTGTAAAAGGTTTTCAGCAATCTGTGCTCTACCTGCAGGAGTCTGTGCAAGTGCGTTACCTACATCGACAACAACTCTGTTAATAGATTCTAGATCTTCTGATTTAAACTCTACCATTTTAGTCGTACTTGATATACCTGCAATTGATGCAATTCTTGGTGCATCTGCAAAGTCTTTTAATATATTTATCAAACCAGTTCCAACATCTTCTAATAATTGAATATAAGACTGTTGTAATCCTGACATAAATTGTAATGCTTGTGACTGTACTAGTGCTAGTGCCGTACCTGATCGTAAACTAGTTTCAGGATTACCCCTTGCAACCGAGTTAATACCCGATACGGTTTCCATAGTCTTTTCTAATATAGATAAAAAGTTATAGGTTTCTTGAGAAGTAGCAGTTAGTTGTAGTGGTTCTGGTTTCCCTACTTGATCATTGTATTCTAAGAAGTTTAGTCCACCTTCTAATTGATTTACTTTTAGATTGTTACCTTGTGGGTTTAGAATATTCTGGACACCAAAGGCATTATTGTTTGTCATAATTGTTGAGTATAAACTATTGATAGCATCTTGAAGTGGTAAAATATCCCACATAGATGTGTAACCATATGGAGTACCTAAAATATTTCTAGGAGCGATCCTAAGAATAGGTAAATCCCTATAAGGCATATCAGTATCTTCTAAAACTATATCAGAAGTGATATACATTAAATATCTACCTTCTGGTTTTGCTTCAGTTCTTTTGTGATATAATTCGTATACTGGAATATCTTCTGTCTTATCGAATGATGACAATGAGATTCTATTATTAGCGTTACCCTGATCTTTAGTTGCGATTGTCATAATTTCATCTTCAAATTGAGGGTACTTTTCTTTAAGGTTATGTCTGTTTACAAAAGTCCTAATAACAACCCACTCATGTAAATCAGGAGATTCTTTAGTAGAATCAAATGCAACATCAAATGGAGATAGAGTGTAGAAATCTACATCACCATCATAAATTGGAATTGGCTTTAGAATATTACCATCTTCGTCTAATGGATTATCTTCATCGTCAAATGAAGCGATGGAACTAGGGTCTATGTCGAGGTAGTCATTTATTTCTCCTCGGGTAGCGTTCCATTCCATTTTTACAAATCCAGACCCTAACACGATTGCATATTCTACGGCAGCTTTTATATTGCGTTCTAGCCGCTTTTCACGCATATAGTATTCTAAGAGTCCATTACCAAGCTCCGCTTGTATCTTAGATTTTCTATCTGTATTTATTGCTCTACATTGAAAACTTGGACGAGATCCAGTTACCATGTTAAGCATGTGTGTACATAAGTTAGAATAGTGATTTACAGCAAGATTTACTAATTCACCTTGTTCACCACCAAAGCTAATCTCATGACTACTTTGATAATAGTTACCATGATACGCTGACCATGACTTTTTTATCTTACTAATATAATTATTTACAGTAATGTTTTGAAACCATTCCTGAGTCTTCTTTTCCAAATAACTGGCAGCCTTCTCAGCTTCGTCAGCAGCAAAATAAATGCTGTGTTCCATTATCACTCCTTAAAGTATCATTATAGTACTATAGTTGTTAAAAAGGTGTATTTTTAAAACATGGGTATTATATTACTCAAATATTACAAATACTTAAATAAATGGGTACTATATTACTCAATTCTTTTTACGATTCATTATCGTATCCATTAATTCCTGCAACTTACCTGCCTTTGGTTTATGTAAGCTCCTGAAAATACCCGGACCTTTCATTTCATTATAGTCATCTGGGAATGGATTTCTACCCTCGTTTACATTTCTTACTAGGTATATAAGAGCATCAAGTCCATCACAGTGACCGCCTCTTATTTCACCATTAGGTGTATCTTTCAATTGGATAAATGATTTTCTATGTTTGTCCCATTGAGCATTTTCAACATGGTATCTTAAGTGTTTACACCTTTCATGTATTTCGATCTTACCTTGATGTACCCATAATCTAACTTGGTTTATCTGGGCTTCTTTATTGTCTTTTTTAGTTGCAACAAAATGTAGATCATGTAATCTAACTAAATCGTTAATAAGTTTTAGATCATTATCCATAACACGAATATAAGGCTTCTGTGCCATGTTAGTATCTTCTCTATGGAATCTAAGTTCTTCTTTTTCTTTGATCCTCTTTGCTAGAGCATCTGTTGTCATTTCTGGACCATTCATAACTAGTTCATCTGTTATTACTAATTTAGCTTTCATAAAATCATAGTACGAAAATAGTATTACTGTTAGATCCCTAAATCCAACATCACCCGATACATAAGCATCAAAGTGATCGGGCATTTTTAGTTCGCTTACCACTATTTCATGTTTCATCTGTTCAAATTCAGGTACTACAGTGTTTTCAGTAACCCTTGGTATTTCACACATATACTCGCATCTAAATTTAGGATTATCGACTCCACCTGCATATCTAGCTATGATTTTATCTCTTTTCCGATCAGATACCATCGGAGATTCAAATAAGGTATACTTTACGAGCCTATCCTCTGCTTCTAATGGGAAAACATATTCTGTGTGAAACTCATGTTGGGGGTTTTTATAATTAGGTGTAGAAGTTAGAATCAATTTACCATCTGTAGTGTCGGTTGTAGGCAACAAAATACTATCAACAATATACTCCAAATCGTCCATAAACCCTGCCTCATCGCATATTAGAAGCTGTGCATAACCACCACGAAGGTTCTCAGCATTACCATTATCCGTACCTGCAATTTGTATTTCAGAACCGTTTGGGAATTGATAAACTTTATCATTTGCCTTCCACATATCTTGTAAATTATACTCTTCTGGTGCATCTTCAAATATAGTCCTCATTATGGGCTTAATAATCGTTGTCACCATTCTTTGCTTTGGACATGCGTATTTTACAATAGCGTTAGGTATTCTTATACAAAGTTCTACTGCTGCAAGACAATTAGTAAAAGATTTCCCAAAACGTCTTGATACCAATATACAAGATACGTCATGTTGTGCGTCCATTATGTTTCTATAGATATCTTCTTGTTTTCCTTTAAGCTTCCAAGAAAGTTCTCCCATACGCCATAGTTTATGTTTTGCTGCACGTTTTTCTGGGCTATCCTGTTCTTTCTTCTTGGGGACTTTCACTATTTACCTTTAACTATACTAAAAAGCTCACCTACATCTTCGGTTTTAAGCTTATTTCCTTTAGGTTTCTTAGTGCTTTGACCCCTAATAAGCCTTAAATT
>Ga0098045_1000994_pt1 | contig 10478 bp, 9 predicted proteins | sample 11_taG_FD_77071 | JGI IMG/M metagenome (GOLD analysis project Ga0098045, IMG submission 77071) | Marine viral communities from the Subarctic Pacific Ocean - 11_ETSP_OMZ_AT15265 metaG | ecosystem: Environmental > Aquatic > Marine > Oceanic | place: Pacific Ocean | collected 2015-01-16 | reverse complement strand
ATATATCATGCAGGAAACGCAAAGCTTGCCACTACTTCTTCTGGCGTAGACGTATCAGGCACAGCCACGATGGATGGGCTTAGTGTTGAGAACAATACTACTGATGTTAAAGGTACTGTTAAAAACACATTAACTTCGGGAACAAGGACTGCAACTTTAGACATCCTTCCGCAAAATGACGGCGCTTACGGAGTTTCTATACAAGCGTCGGGCGGCTCTGGAACAGGCACGTTTCAGTTCAATAACAAGAACATAATGAAGTTTGACTTTAGCAATGACATCAGCTTCTACGAGGACACAGGCACAACTGCTAAGTTCTTCTGGGATGCTAGTGCTGAGAGCTTGGGTATAGGTAAAACACCTCAGTTTCTTTTAGATGTAAACGGTAATACAAATATACAAGGAAATGTCGCACCTACTGGTAATGGAATTGGCATAGGTGATTACGGAACTACTGGTGGTTACAAATGGATTCAAACTTTCAGTAGCCAACCTTTATCTATTAATCCTTTAGGTAACAACGTAGGTATTGGGATTAGCTCGCCTAGTGCTAAATTGCATATCAATAACGCAAGTGGCTGGGGCAGTGAGATACTTGACGGAAGCTCAGGTGCGGACATAACTTTGCGTCACGGGGGTACTAATTACGCAGGCATTTACTCAACTTCAGCACATGGGCTGACGCAATGGGCTAATAGTCATATTGCACTTAGAACTAACAACTCCGAGCGACTCAGGGTGGATAGTAGCGGTAATGTACTTGTTGGTACTACTGTAAGTAACCCAGCTGGGGATAACTCTGAGGGTGTTGCTATTTCCTCTGGTTCATATGGTGGATTCATTGGTGTTACGAGAGATGGTAATACACCTGTTGAGATTAACAGGAAATCCTCAGACGGAACACTTATTACACTCCGCAAGGATGGCAGCACTGTTGGTAGTATTGGTACGTTGAGTGGCAGAACCTATATGCAAGGTTCTGGAGCATCATCTAGTGGGTTGCAGTTTGCGCCAAATCAGGTAGTACCCTTTAGAAATGGCACTTATGCGGATAACCAAATTGATTTGGGTAACATAGGTTCAGGCCGTTTCGATGACATATACGCCACCAACGGCTCTATCCAGACTTCTGACCGCAACGAAAAGCAAGATATTGAAGAACTATCTGATGCTGAACAACGTGTCGCTATAGCCTGTAAAGGACTAATGCGTAAGTTCCGTTGGAAAGATGCTGTTGAAGAAAAAGGTGATGATGCTCGTATTCACTTCGGTATCATTGCCCAAGACTTGAAAGCGGCCTTTGAAGCTGAGGGCTTAGACGCTGGCAGATACGCCATGTTTATCTCAACTACATGGTGGGAAGAAAAGCGTGTTATCCCTGCTGTTGAAGCTGTAGAAGCTCAAGATGCTGTGTACGAAGAAGTTATTATTCCTGCTGTACTAGACGAAGATGGTAATGAAGTTGAGCCAGAACGTACTGAGCAAAACCTAGTTTCTGAGGCTGTAGAGGCCGTAGAAGCTGTCGAAGAACACACTGTAACAGATACATTCGATACTCTTGATGAAGCCCCAGAGGGTGCTTTAGAGCGTACTCGCATGGGTGTTCGTTACAGTGAATTATTAGCCTTTATTATTGCAGCCATTTAGGAGACTCAATAATGACTGATTTTACTTGGAAAATTAATCAATTAGAACGTAAGACCGCTGATGACTATGTATTAGTCGTCCATTATGGTGTCGATGCTGTAGATGGTGAGTTTAGCAATGGCGCTTACGGCACTCTTAGCTTTGACCCAGAATCACAGCCTGCAAGCACTGACTTCGGTTCTCTAACAGAAGATACAGTTTTAGGTTGGGTATTTAGCAAGGTCGAAAAAGACGTTGTAGAAGCGCAGCTAGAAGCAGTTATTGCTGATATGAAAGAGCCTAGTGTTGTAGCTGGCTTGCCTTGGGCAGAATAATACTTTAAGCAAATAGGTAACTATATGGCTAAAAAAAAAGATACAAGACTGGCAAAGGTAGGGGTTAGTGGCTATAACAAGCCTAAGAGAACCCCTAGTCACTCAACTAAGTCTCATGTAGTTGTTGCAAAAGAAGGCGATAAGGTTAAGACCATTCGCTTTGGTCAGCAAGGTGTATCAGGTGCTGGTAAGTCTCCTAAGACTGCTGCGGAGAAGGCTAGAAAGAAATCTTTTAAGGCTCGTCATGCTAAGAACATTTCAAAAGGTAAAATGTCTGCTGCATACTGGGCTGACAAAGTTAAATGGTAATTAGACTTTAAGGAATAGTTATGCCTTTAGTTGCACTTGATCTGCCTGCTGGCGTTTACAGAAACGGCACAGATTTACAATCACAAGGACGCTGGCGCGATTCTAACCTAGTGCGCTGGCATGATAATACTATGCAGCCTATACAGGGCTGGCGTACACGATCTGACACTGCCTCATCAAAAAAGCCTAGGTCTATTCATGCTTGGATTGATAATAGTAATAAAAGATGGATTACTGTTGGGTCTTACAATAAGCTGTATGTCTACAACAGCGCATCTACTCAGTTCGACATTACACCTACTGGACTAACGTCTGGCTTTGAGGATGCTAATAACCCTGTAGGCTATGGTAACTCATTCTATGGCCAAGAGGCTTATGGCACACAAAGGCAGGAGTCAGATATACCTGATCCAGCTACCACATGGTCTTTAGACTCTTGGGGTGAGTATCTTGTTGCTTGCTCTGATGCAGATGGTAAGGTTTACGAGTGGCGGTTAAACACTGGCACACCAGCAGCACAAGTATCAAATGCACCTGTAAATAATCGTGGTATTGTCGTAACTGATGAACGCTTTTTAATGTGTCTTGGTGCTGGCGGCAATCCTCGTAAGGTGCAGTGGTCTGATCGTGAAAACAACACAGTATGGACTCCTGCTGCCACTAATGAGGCTGGTGACATTGAGCTACAGTCAAATGGTCGTATAGAGTGTGCTGTGCGTATGCAGAACCAGACACTTATCCTGACTGATACTGATGCTCACACTGCAACCTACTCAGGCCCACCTTATGTATTTGGTTTTGAGCGTGTTGGTACGTCTTGTGGTGTAGCAAGTAAGCAGGCTGTTGCTGTTGTCGATATTGGCGCAGTATGGATGGGCTTAGAGTCATTCTATGCCTACACTGGTGGTACAGTACAAGAAGTAAACTGTGATGTTGCTGACTATGTTTTCAGTGATATTAATGCCAGCCAGATCAGTAAAGTTGTTGCTGTATCAAACGCTAAGTTTAGTGAGATACGCTGGTTTTATCCTTCATCTGATTCTACTGAAAATAATCGTTATGTTGTTTATAACTTCCAAGATCAAACATGGTCTATAGGTGAGCTTGCTAGGTCTGCTGCTATAGATGCTGGTGTATATCGTTATCCTATATACGCTGACCCAGATACTAAGAAGATATACGAGCATGAGGTAGGCCATAGCTATGGTGATCTAACTCCATTTGCTGAGTCTGGCCCTATTAGTATTGGCTTGGGTGACAACGTAATGAATGTCACTGACCTTATACCTGATGAGCGTACTCAGGGTGATGTTACAGTAACCTTTAAGACTCGATTCTACCCTAATGATACAGAGCGTAGTTATGGTCCTTATAATATGGCAAACCCTACATCTGTACGCTTTACAGGCAGACAAGTAAGGGTCAGAATAGAAGGTGCTAATCTAACTGATTGGCGAGCAGGCATTAATAGGCTAGAGGTCAAACAAGGCGGTAAACGATGAGTATTCAGAATATACCACCTAAACCAACTGGTAATAGCTGGGTAAACTATGCTCAAAGATTAGGTGCTTACTTACAGCAGACTAGGTCAATACTACGCAGAATAGTATCTGGTGAGTCTGCTAGTGAGAATGGCATACTGTTATGGGACGAATCTAACGGCTATCCAGTTGTTTCTAAGAACAACGTATGGCGACAAGTTGTATTAGCTGATGGTCGTGCTAACCTAAAGATAAATAGTGACGTAACTGCTGCATCAGCCGATACTGCTTATGCTTTGACTTATACAGGTACAAAAATAGGTATTAATCTAAGCGGCTCACAAATACAGTTTGTTGAAGGTGGAGAGTATATAATAAACTTCTCTGCACAAATATCATCAACATCATCTAGCACAGTGCATTTTATGTTTTGGCCTAAGATTAATGGTACTGATGTAGCTGACTCTACTATTATCGGTAAACTGCATAACAATAATGCTACTCTTGTTATTAGTCGATCACAGTTATTTACTGTAAATGCTGGTGACTATTTAGAAGCAATGTGGTCTACTGATAGTACAAGCGGATTCTTAAATGCTGTAGCTGCAACATCATACGCACCAGCAGCACCAGCGAGTACAATTAGCATCACCAGAGTGGCAGGATGAACGAATTAGATAGATGCAAACCTTGGATAAAGGCAGCACTACGTTATAGTGGCGGTTCACATTCGTATGAGGATGTAGAACGTGGTATAATCGAAGGCAGAATGCAACTATGGCCTGCTTCTAAGTCATGTTTAGTGACAGAGATAAACCAGTACCCGAAAAAGAAAGTTTTGCATGTGTTTTTAGCTGGCGGTGATCTTGAAGAAATCAAGTCTATGCAGCCAGATGTTATGGAATGGGGTAAGTCATACGGTTGCACAAGTATGACGATGGCTGGTCGTAAAGGCTGGTTAAGACGTATAAAAGATATAGGCTGGAAAGATCAGCTTGTAATTATGGAAAAGGTGATCGAATGAGTAAAGGTGGATCAACTTCTAGCAGCGTTGAAATACCAGCTTGGTTAGAAAACGCAGCGATTGAAAACATTAATCGTGCTAGGGACGTACAGCGTATTGGTTATACGCCTTACTATGGCCCTGATGTAGCTGCATTCTCGCCTATGCAGACACAAGCTATGCAGGCTACAGGTATGGGTGCAGAGGCTTTTGGTCTTGCTCCTAGTGGCTTTGACCCTATGGCTGGTATGCCACAAGCACAAGAGTTTGCTGGTGGTCTGATGGGCTACTCATCTGCACCTTTGTATGAGCAGTCTGTAGATATGCTACGCCAACAGCGTCCAGCTCAAGCGGCAGCGTTAGAGGGTTTATTTATTGATCCTATTACTGGCCAATACTCTGCTCCTAGTTACGCTCCTACTGAAGAACAGATAGCGCAAACTGCATATACTGAACGATCCAGAAACGCTGCTCTTGATGCTGCTTTGCGTAATGCTGAAATCAATGAAAATGCTGTGGCAAGTCAGCCTGCAAGCTCACCTAGTCAGTATATTGACCCAGTATCAGGTAAAATGAGTGACGTAAGAATGATGTCACCTTCTACTCCATACGGCACAAGTGTTCCTTCATATTATGACTTTGAAGAAGAAATGCCATTCAAATACTGGCCAGATGTTGGCGCTAAAATGGACGCAAATGGCCAATATGAATTACATAAGTATGCTCCTGATAGAGACTTTACATATAGAGAAACTCCATTCTCTGATATACAGTTTCAGGAAGATGCGCCTCCATTATTTGACCTAGAAGGAAACCCTATAGAGTCAATGATTAGGCAGCCTACTATACCTGATCTTAGGTTTGGCTCACCATCTACTCCTATACTTGATCCAATAACAGAGGCTGTTACTCAACCAGTAGCTGATATTGCTTCTCAGCCTATAGTAGACCTTGCTCCAAAGCCAAGAGAAAGAAGTTTTGTAGATGTTATGGCTGATCAAGGCCCAACTGGTACTTACAATCAAAAGTATTGGGCTGAGAAACTTAGATCAGGGTCAACACAAGCTGAATTAAAAGCTGAACAAGACGCAATAGCTGCTGCTGGTGGTAAAATGTATCTTGGTTCTACTCCTACTAGCCCAATGGCAGGCGGCACACCTTCACAGGATTCTATGCTTGGTGATGTTGTCAGCAATGCTGCTGGATTGGTACTTAACACTGGATTACTAGGTGCTGCTGCAAATAAACTTACTGGTAGCTACCCTGTACAAAATACACCAGAGCAGGCTGCTGCAATACCTGTTGTAGATATTAGCGAAGTGGCATACAAAGCGCCTACTAGAAAGAAAAAGAAGAAAAGTACAGCAGCAAGTGACTCTATGAAGCGAGCGCAGGCAAAAGCATCAAGTATGGCAAGAGCTAGGGCTGCTGCTAAAAAGAAAGGCGTTAAACTAGCCACTAAGGGCAAATAGATTTTTAGAGGTAATTATTATGGCAGGATCAATGCCACAAGGTAGCACTGTTATAACTGATTTGATTAGAGGTAATCCGTCTGCTGGAGTTTCTAGTGATAATGCTTCTTTTAGTATGGGTATGCCAAGCGGTGTAAATCCTACATATGATAGAATGAATCAAGCGCGTCAGGGTGTAATGCCTGCACAGTATTTAGGTGGTGCAAGAGATCGTGTTCTTAAGGATGCACAGCCAACACCAGCAGCAGCAGCTATGCCTACACAACCACAGCAGCCTAATGTATTTCAGCAGGCTAGTGAGGGTGTAACTAAGGCTATGCAGGGCGCACAAGCTGGCATGGGCTTTACACCTATGGCTATAACTGCACCTACACAGCAGGCTATTGGTCAGTATATGAACCCATATGAGTCTCAGGTTGTTGGTCAGTCACTAGCTGATATTGAAAGATCACGCCAGATGGCACAGAATGTTGGTAGCGCACAAGCATCAGCAGCAAAAGCGTTTGGTGGTTCTCGTCATGGTATAGCTGAAGCAGAAACAAATCGTGCAGCTCTTGAGCAAGCAGCTCGCACTGCTTCTACTTTGCGTCAATCTGGATTCACACAAGCACAGCAGTTTGCAAGACAGGCTCAGATGCAGAACCAAGCAGCACAGTTATCAGGCGCACAGCAGCGTCTATCAGCAGGCGCACAGCTAGGTAGTTTATCTAACCTTGGCTTTGGTATGGGTCAGCAGATTCAGGATCGTATGACTCAACAGGGCGCTTTACAGCAAGCTCTACAGCAACAGCTTATCAATGCAGCTAAAGGTCAGTACGCTGGCTACACTGGCGCACCAGCTCAGAGCTTACAGTATCTGTTACAGGCGGTAGGTGCTTCACCTTCACCATCTACGACAACAGGCACAACTGATCGTGGTTTGTTTGATTACTTAGCTCTTGGTTTAGGTGTTCTATAGAGGTTATAAGAATGGCATTACTAGATTTTATCACCAGCAAGAAACCTGAAGATGTAGAGCGTAGACTACGCCTTGCACAAGGTATTGCAGGAATGGCTCATAGCCCTAATGTTGGTCTACAACAGTCTATTACTGGTAGATTGCAAGATGTTCAGGCACAGCGTCAACAGCAGGCTGCATTGGAGTTAGCAGGCGCACAGCGCAATAAGACTGCGCAGTGGTTAGCTTCTCAGGGTCGATCAGACCTTGCACAAGGTATTGTTAATGGCTCTCTATCTGGCGCTCAAGCATTTGAGTTATTTAAGCAAAAGCCAACAGATAAGTTTGAGATAATTACTGGTGACGCAGCTAAATCTCTCGGATTAGACCCTAATAAGTCATATCGCAAAAACCTAACTACAAACAAAGTTGAAGCCATTGGTGGTGCTGGTGTGTCTGTTAGTGTTGGCGGTGGTGAGGATACTTGGACTACTGAAGCGGCTAAATTACAGGCTAAACGATTTGATAGTATTATCACTGCTGGCGATGATGCTGCGAAAGCTGCTACTCAGGTTGCTGTACTTAACCAGCTTGGTAATTCTTTAGATCAAACTACCATACCATCAATGCTGCGTAAGTTTATCCCAGAAGGTATTTCCGCTCCAGTCGATGCTTATAAAGCGGTTCTATACAACGCTGCTATGGCACAGAAAACTGCTGGCACAGGCCCAATGACTGATAAGGATTTTGAGAACTTACTGACTCAGGTTGGCTCTATTGCAGCAGACCCACAGGCGCGTCAAATTGCCCAGACAATGCTGATTAATAATGCAAACATTGCAATGCAAATGGCAGACATTGCTAACCAAGCTGTTAGTGGTGTTATCACTCGTACCAAGGCTGATGAGATGATGCGTGAGCTTCGTAAGCGCGAGCTTATCCCAGAAGACATGAAGCAATATCTAGAGAATATTGGAGCTTCTGGTGGCGCTCAAATCCCATTTAGTGATATTGATGCCGCTACTGCTGCTTTAGAGGCAGCGATGAAAGAGAAACAAAAGCGCCAAGTTGGAGGCTAACGTATATGGCAACGCCAGATTTTTCAAGTATGACTGACGCTGAGTTGGACGCTTACATTTCCAAGGCTCAGGGCGATATACAACAGCTAAAAAGCGTTGACCCTGATAGGTCTATTTTATCATCTGCTAAGGCTTTTATAAGTGGTTCTGATAGAGACCCTAATATACCTGTACTTGGTGAATTACCAGCAAGTCAGTTTGGCTTTGAGGGTAAAAAATATAATAAGCTTGTTACCGCTATTTCTGCATCATTTGATGATGAGTCTTTAGTGAAGGCTATTAGAAAAGCAGAGCCTGATGCTTTGTTTGATAAGGATATGTACGGCAATATTGTTGTTGGTGGGCCTGTTCGAAACGAAGATGGCGACATTGTACGATACCAAAAATTTTACCCAAACCCGAAAGGACTTGACGCACCTACATTAATGCAAGGTGCTTATGTAATGGGTACTGGTGGTCAGCTCGAGAGAGCGCAAAGAGCAGTGGGCTTACCTGTAAAGGGCTTTAAAGGTGCTGTTGCATTAGGTATGGGTGAAGCTGGCTTGCTTGAGTCTGTAAGCTCACAAGCGTCTGGTAGACCATTTAGGCTTTCTGAAATTCCTTCTGGCGCATTCGGTAGTGCTATAGGTAGAGGTGTTGTCGATGCTGCTGGCTTGGTATTTAATATAGCTAGTCTATTTAAGAATAATCCAGAGCAGTTTATTATCAGGACTAATGAGGTACAAGAAGCTATTTTAGGCGCTGGATTTGACCCTGAAGAAATCATGCCAAAAGTTAGGTCTGAAATTGAAAGACAGGTCAGAGAAGGCTTAGATCCAATAGAGTCTGTAAGAAGCACTACTGCTGCATCTTTACCAGTACCAGTAACCCTTACAAAAGGGCAAGTCACAGGTGATACAGGTCAGCAGCTTTTTGAGGATCAGGTTGCTGACTCTGTTTATGGTGAGATTCCTGCACAAATAATGGTAGGCGCACAAACTAAGGCTCGTGAAGCTATACAGCAAAATATACCAGCTATACAGGCTACAATGGCTGGTGATGATATTGCTATTCAGCGTGGTGAAGGTATGGCATCTGCACAGGCTGAGTTAGTTGAACAGAAAAAGACTGCTGAGAAGGCGTACAAGGATGCTTATAAAGGAGCTGGTGGCACTGGTAGCTTTGTTATCCCTGAAAACGCGCCAATGGCTCAGTCTGTTATTAGTGATCGTTTAGGGGAATTTAGACGTACTAGCTCGCCATCTGCTTTTGCTTTAGCTGACGAACTAACAGGGATGTTCCAAGACGGTCGGTCTTTGAAAGAATTGTTTGAGTTCCGTAAGTCTATCACAGCTTTGTCTGCTGCTGGTGGTACTGAAAAAGGTGCTGCTGGTGCGCTAAAAGGTGCGTTTGATGATATACTTGTTGAGCAGGCTGAAAAAGGCTTACTTTATGGTAATCCTGCTGATGTCGCTGCTGGTCTGGATGCTATATCTAAGTTTAAGGAATTTAAGCAATTATGGGAAACAAAAGGTGTACTTACTACACTTACCACTAAAGAAATGCGTGATGGTAGGTTTGATTTAAAGGTTGCTCCTGAAGATGCTGCTAACGCTATACTAGGTAAAAGTATTGCACAAACTACATCAAAGAAAGATTTGACTCGCGATTTATTGACCTTAAAAAAGAATCTGCCAGAGCAACAATGGAATCAAGTCAGACAAGAGGTTTTTATACTTTTAGCAGATAAGATGCATAATACAGGAATGGTTAATCAAGACCCTAGTTTAATGTTTAATAAGCTATGGCGAGACCTTAAACAAAAAAATCCTAGTATGGTAAATTCACTTTTTAGCAAAGAAGAAATTGCTGATATAAACAATCTTGCTGTTACGTCAGCATTAATTGCTGGAACAGCCAAGAACACATCCAAGTCAGCTTCAGCAGCCATGGGTGCATTGCAACGCTTATCGCAGTCTTTTGCTGTAGCTGGAGGGTATAAGAAATTAGCAGCAGTTAGCCTATTGAAACCTATAACATCAACAGTAGCAGGATTAAGGTTAATACCTACAACTAGGGGTGCTATGACACCAGCACAAAGCCAAGCTGGTTTATTTGGTACATTTGCTGGAGTTGGTGGTACAATGGGTACTGAATCACCTATACTTAGCCCATTAGAACAGGCTATGCAAGAGCAACAAAGTAGGGAATAGTTATGCCACAAGGTCAAATGACAAGCACTGATATTCAATCTGCT
>Ga0098045_1000993_pt1 | contig 10480 bp, 7 predicted proteins | sample 11_taG_FD_77071 | JGI IMG/M metagenome (GOLD analysis project Ga0098045, IMG submission 77071) | Marine viral communities from the Subarctic Pacific Ocean - 11_ETSP_OMZ_AT15265 metaG | ecosystem: Environmental > Aquatic > Marine > Oceanic | place: Pacific Ocean | collected 2015-01-16 | reverse complement strand
CATTGATAACGATAGAACAGGCAGTAAATTATTTGGCATATTAGTAGGAAATATTGCCGCAGGTGCTTTTAGTATTAAAGACGAAGATGCAGGTGCTACTAGATTTGTTATTAATAGCAGTGGTTCAATCACATTCAATGAAGCATATACATTCCCAACTTCAGACGGTTCAGCAAATCAGCTGATTGGAACAGATGGCTCAGGAAATTTAAGTTTTGTAAATCCAGGAACAGGTCCAAAAGGTCAAAAAGGTGAAATAGGAAATACAGGAGCAGACAGTACAGTAGCAGGTCCAACAGGTGCAAAAGGACAGAAAGGACAAACTGGTGGAACAGGTACAACAGGGGCTAAAGGAGCCACAGGTTCAACAGGAGCTAAGGGAGAAGTAGGAGTTAAAGGAGTTACCGGGGGTACAGGTCCAACGGGTCCAACGGGTCCAACGGGGGCTAAAGGAGAAGTAGGTGCTACAGGTCCAACAGGTGGTACTGGAGGTACTGGAGGTACTGGTCCAAAAGGACAGAAAGGTCAAACAGGCGGCGGAGGTGCTAAAGGAGCTACAGGAGCAGACAGTACAGTAGCAGGTCCAACAGGTCCAACAGGTCCAACAGGTGCAAAAGGTGAAGTAGGAGTTACAGGAGCAAAAGGACAAAAAGGTCAAATAGGAGTTACAGGTGGAACAGGTCCAAAAGGAGCTACGGGTAGCGGAGGAGCAACAGGTTCAAAAGGGGATACAGGTCCAACAGGTCTAACAGGTCCAACAGGCGGTACTGGAGGAACAGGTGCTAAAGGAGCTACAGGTGCAACAGGCCCAACAGGTCCAAAAGGTCAAAAAGGTGAAATAGGGAATACAGGTGGAGCAGGACAAAAAGGTGCCACAGGTGGAACGGGTGTAAAAGGTCAGAAAGGTGAAGTAGGAGTTACAGGTAATACAGGTAATACAGGTGCTAAAGGAGCTACAGGTGGTACAGGTGCTAAAGGAGCTACAGGTAGTGGAGGTGCTAAAGGAGCTACAGGTGTAAAAGGAGCTACAGGTGCACAAGCAGGTATTACTGCAATTGCAAACTTTGCGAATGATCGAGTTTTAACTGCTTCTTCAAGTACTGCAATTAATGGTGAATCAGGTTTAACATTCAATGGTTCTACACTAGCTACTACAGGGGCTATAACATCAGCATCCGGGGGTAATGAAATACAATTAGGCACAGATGGTAATATTGAGGTTACTAGAACAAGTGGTGGTGCTTACATAGATTTTAAAGATAATGCTAGTGAAGATAATGATTTTAGAATACAAGCTATCTCTACAGGACACAGTTTTTCAGGTGATGTATTGCTGAATGATGGAAAGAAATCTCTATATGGCACAGGTGGTGATGCAGATATCCAACATAGTGGTACACATTTCTTTGTTCAGAATACTGTAGGTCATTTGTATATTAAAAATTATCAAGCAGATAAAGATATAGTTTTAATGACTGATGATGGTGCTGGAGGGGAGACACCATACATTAAACTCGATGGCAGTGCAGAACGAACAGTATTCAGTAAAAGTACTAGACATGATGATGGAGTGGTTAGTACATTTGGAACAGGTGAAGATTTACAAATTTATCACGACGGTACTCATAGTTATATAGACGATGCAGGAACAGGCCCATTAGTAATTCGTTCTAATGAAATACAGTTACAAAAATATACTGGTGAAACAATGGCATCTTTTATTGCCGACGGTACAGTACAGCTTAGATATGATAATGTTGCCAAACTAGCCACAACCTCAACAGGAGTAACAGTAACGGGGTTACTATCAGCAACAACAAAATCTTTTGATATAGAACATCCTTCTAAGAAAGGAATGAGACTACATCACGGTGTGGTTGAGGGCCCAGAGCATTCCGTATATGTCCGAGGCAAATCGAAAGAAAATATTATATCTTTACCAGACTATTGGGTCAATTTAATACATGAAGATACAATTACAGTACAACTAACGGCTATCGGCAGTGGACAAGATTTATATGTCGAAGAGATAAAGGACAATAAAGTGTTTGTAAATGGAGATAATTATTTCTATTATGTACAAGCAGAAAGAAAAGACGTAGAAAGATTCGAGGTGGAATATGAAGGTTAAGTTTAAATTAGACCCAGATAATACAATTACTATTCTACAAGAAGACCAAAATACAACTATCTCTATTGAAAATAATGGAGACAATAAAATAATTACAGTAGACATAGAAGAATTAGAACAATTAATAAATATAACATTACCACCAAGTGGAGGAGATGAATAATGGCAGCACTAACTTCAACACAATCAGGTAACTGGTCAAGTTCCTCAACTTGGGGAGGTTCAACTCCTGCAGACGGCGATACTTTTACAATTACAGCAGGACATACTGTAACAATTGACAGTGGAATAGCAACTCCGACAAATGGTTGGGGAAATATTACTGTTCGTGGAATATTACAAAGTCAACTTAATGCAACAATGACTTTTCGACTAAACGGAGAGTTAAGAGTACGTGGAAGTGGTGGAACTTTTCATGCAAGGGCAGGATTAACAGTACAAGTAAATGGTGCACAAGGCGATAACCATGGTATAGTAATAGATAATGAAGCAGGAGCAGATTTAATTATTGAAGGAAGTGATGGAATGACATCTACTACAAGTACTTCTGCATTAGCCATTCACGATCAATATATTCCAGTTTCAGACGCAAGTAACTTTGCTGTAGGAGAACATATATCAATATATGATATTACAACTACGTATACAGGAACTGACTGGAGATTTCCAATAGAAAAGTATGCGGACGAAGGATTTTGGATTCATGACATTTCTAGTAACAATCTTTACGTAAGACATTATGTAAGTCCAGAAGCAACAATTACAAAGACAAGTGGAAATAACGCTGTGTTTGTCGATAATGCAAAAGTATTTAGAGTCAATCAACGAGTAATTTTTAACACAGGGTCAGATAGAAATTTTAGAACAATTAGTGATATTAATTATAATAGAAATAAAATAACTTTTAGTGCAGATATAACAAATAAAGGAAATCAAGTAGGAGAAACTATTTATCTTGGTGGAATTGAAAAACCTCATGTTACTGGTTCAAAAGTAAGAAAATTTGCTACAATGACTAGCGCACAAACTGCAAGTACAGGAACTACAATTACTGTATTAAACTCGCACATGTTTACTGCAGGAGATGATATTTATATAGAAAGAGTATCTGAAGCAGATGGAACAACTGATATAGAGGGCAGATGGAGTAATGCCGCTTTTAAAAACATGAAACATACTATTAGTTCTGTGAGTGGCAATAACATTACTCTAACTTCAGCTATAGACTATACAGTAAAAACAAATGTAAGAGTAGTTCGTCTAACAAGAGATGTAATTTTTGAAACAGTTGCAACAGATGGCTCTGACTACGGATTCTTATATATGGAACATACAGGAAATTGGAATAGAGCATGTATTATTAAAGATGCATACTTTAGAAACTGGGGAAATGGAAATACTAATACTCGAACTGGTGTGGTAATAAGAGGACTAAACTCATTTGATGATGGTAATATTGATGTAACACTTACAGAAACAATTCCAAGTAGAAAAACAGGGAGTTGGATTGAAGGAATTGCAATCGATTGTTTCCCAACTAGTGCTCACCAAAGAGACTATGGACCTCTTTGGGCGTACGACTGCAGATCTGCAATGATAAGAAACTGTATAGTTTTAAATGGAGATGATGGCATTTCAATTTACTATGAGCCTGGATATTGTGTTTATAATAATTTAACTGCAGGAACAGATAGTTTTGCAATGAGACTTGAAGGATTAGATGCTATGTGGGAAGTCGCTTACAATCACACTTCTAGAGGGAACATAGGGTATAGAGTATATAGTCCTTATAGTGGAACAGGTAGAAAATTCCATTCAAATACTACAGATTCATGTCTTTATGCTTTCCACACACCCGCTATGAGTTGGCCGATAGACTTAATATATAAATCTAAAGGAACTGGTATGCGATATGGAATTGATTTTGATTTAAGTCCAGCTGGTATGTTATATACTGAAGTTAAAAGTGCAAGTGGATTTCCTCAGCCCTATAATGATGCAACAACTAGAGGAACAGCACAAGATGGAGAATATAGATCAAGTCATATGTTTCAAGGAGCTGGGCAACCTGTAACAAGTTACGAGCATAATTTTGAGATAGACCACGTACGAAAATATGGGTATAGATGGGAAGCTTTTTATGACAACGATGAAGGAGCTTGGAGATTTTTTAGAAGATATGATTCTAGTAATAGTCCAGGATATATAGATCAAATATATGTTCCTGCAAATACTACATTAAGATATTCAGCAAAAGTAAAACTAGATCCTAGCTTTAATGGAACTCGCCCTTATATAGGAATAGTAAATAATGTTTCAGCACCATATAGTGATGGAAGTGTATTATCTGGAGAATCTCCTGGAGATAATAAATGGGTAGGTAAAAGAATCACTACTCAGTTTAGTGCTGCGGCAGAAACAGATTATGAGGAAAAACAATTAACGTACGGGCCTTATGAATGGCCTTCTACTGTGATGGCAGGAGTTTACAGTAGTGCAAGTAGTGCCGCGGAAGGATTTTGGATTAAAGAACAAACAGCAAGATTAGATAACAATTATGGAAGTTCAGCAGTAAAAGTTGGACTGTCTAAATATACACAGAACATGGATACGGTCAAAAAAGCAGATAGCTTTACGGCAAGAAAAACAAGATTAGGAGGAAGACTCAAATGAGCGACAATCTACTGATTACCCCTGGGTCGCGTAAAATGGAGTTTAAAGACTCTTCTGCGAACATTGATGCAAAAATCGAAACAGACGCAAATGGTAATTTAATAATAACAAATGCGGGTGGAGATATATCCATCGGAGACACTACATCTGACATTTTTGTAGGGGATGGAACAGCGAATGTTGATATAGTATTTGAGCAGGCAGGAGAAATTCGTGGAGATACTGGAGTAACTTTAACTCTAGGACAATCAGATAGTAATATTCGAATGGGTACAACTCTGAATATGAATAGTAATGATATTACTAACTTAGCTGATATGTCACTTTCAGGAACACTTACATTAACAGGATCGATAGACTATACTCCCGACACGGGAACTATTCTTAAAGTAGATAACCAAGCGATCTTACAAAGAATGACTGCAAATGGAGCGCTTACGCTTGGCCATGATGATGCTATAATCATCGCGGCAGGCGATACAAGTGGTGTTATGAATGCAAATATTAGTAATGCAACTGAAACAGTCTATCTAGGAGCAGAAGGAGGGTTTAAAGTTTACGCATTCACTGATAACAATACGGCTTGGACAAATAGGAAAGAACTATCTTGGAACGGAACTAATTTTGCAGTAGGTGGAAACAATGTTATTAGTGCAGCAGGTGCATGGGTAGGGCCGTCTTCCGGTCTTAAAGGTGAGGTTGGAGTTACAGGTGGAACAGGCTCTAAAGGTGCTACAGGTGCTAAAGGAGCTACAGGTGGCGGAGGTGCTAAAGGTGCCACAGGAGCCAAAGGTGCTACAGGTGCTACAGGTGCAAACAGTACAGTAGCAGGTCCAAAAGGCCAAAAAGGTGCTACAGGTGCTAATAGTACAGTAGCAGGTCCAAAAGGAGATACAGGTGCTGCAACAAAAGGTCAAAAAGGTGAATTAGGCCCACAAGGAGGTGAAGGAGGATCAGGCGGTATAGGTCCAAAAGGTCAGAAAGGTGCTCCGGGTGGTAAGGGTGCTACAGGTGCAAATAGTACAGTAGCAGGTCCGAAAGGTGCTACAGGAGCTGCAAGTACAGTAGCAGGTCCAAAAGGTGCTCCAGGAGCCAAAGGAGCTACAGGAGCTAAAGGTCCTACAGGAGCTGCAAGTACAGTAGCAGGTCCAAAAGGTGCTACAGGAGCTGCAAGTACAGTAGCAGGTCCAAAAGGCCAAAAAGGTGCTACAGGTTCATCAACTAAAGGTGCTACAGGAGCCAAAGGAGCTACAGGTGCAGCAACTAAAGGAGCTACAGGAGCCAAAGGAGCTACAGGTGCATCAACTAAAGGTCAAAAAGGAGCTACAGGTTCTTCCACAAAAGGTCAGAAAGGTGATGAGGCAGGTAATGCTGGATTACTGGACGGCAAAGATTCAACAGAATTTTATAGAAGGGTAGGTACTGCAAATGGAACAGCAGGCGCGGGGTGGATAACAGTTGCTGAAAATACTTCGGCTAGAAAACATGGTGAAATTATTGTAACAGACGGCGAGAGTAGTGATCACTCCTTTATCCGAATTGATTGGATGCGTAGTTATGCTGATAGTAACTTCTCTGTATTACAAGTTGGCGGTCATGCTAATAGAATAACAGGTGTTAGGGTTCTTTACCAAACTAACGATAATACTTATGGTACCAAATATCTGCAGGTTTATGTAACAACAAGCTCAAATTATCATGTTAGAGTTATGGCTATGGCAGATCTGTCATCTTATACCCATCACACAGCGCACACTCCAACAGTAGAAAATAGTATTAGTGGTTATGCCCTTCACGGTAAGGAATTAACAGGATTAGATGCAGTTTCACTTGCGGCAGAAGAACAAATACAATCAGGCTCTGGTTATAGAGTTAATAATGCTGAGGTAATTAATGCTTCGGGGGTATGGGTTGGTCCAAGTAGTGGTCTTAAAGGTGCCCCAGGTGCAAAAGGTGCTACAGGTTCAAAAGGTGCTGCAGGTTCAAAAGGAGCTACAGGTGCAGCAACAAAAGGTCAGAAAGGTGAAGTAGGTGCTAAAGGTGGTACAGGAGCAGATAGTACAGTAGCAGGTCCAAAAGGTGCTACAGGTGCAAAAGGTGCTGCAAGTACAACAGCGGGAGCCAAAGGAGCTACAGGTGCAAAAGGTGCCCCAGGTGCTAAAGGTGGTACAGGAGCAGCTAGTACAGTAGCAGGTCCAAAAGGTCAAAAAGGAGCAGCTGGTTCAAAAGGTGCTACTGGTGCAGACGCTACTTTAGGTGGTGGTACAATGACTGGACATCTTAATTTTAATAATCTACAAATTACTAATTTAAACAACTTAACATTTAATGATCCTGGAAACAATGAAGGAATTAAATGGAATGGTGGTAATGAATGGCAGATTTATGAATCACCAGATAACCAAACAAATGCTGCAGGTAATTTACAATTTACTTCAGGTTCTGGTAACGGTACAAAAAGAATGACAATTACTACGGGTGGTCATGTGGTTTCTAGAGGGCCTTTTAGATCAGATACTGGTAATTACTATGGTAATGCAGGAACTTCTGTCCAGTATAGAGGATATGGCGATACTCCAATTTTAACTGGAGTAAATGGAGCAACATATCTATATCCGGGAGGGTCGAGTACTAAAGCACTAACTTTACAGTCAGGCAGAACAATAGCACCAATACTTTCAATTGGACAAGTAAATGCTTATACTGATGTTATAGATTCCTCTCTTAACCTAACTAATATAGCAAGTGCAACATTTTCAAATGACGTTGCAATTAATAATGGTTCTCCAGAACTTTATTTTGGTACTACAGGAAACCATTATAACTGGAGAATAGCGGCTCAGGAAAACGTAAATGCGGCACTTGAAATATCTGTCGGTAGCCAAGATACTAACTATGCAAATGATACTTATACTACAAAATTCCATATTACGAGTACAGGAGATGCAACTTTTGCAGGTAATGTAACAGCTTACTCAGATGAAAGACTAAAAGAAAATATAGAAACACTAGATAGTAAAAAAGTACTACAAATGAGAGGTGTTAGCTTTGAAAAAGATGGTGTAAAAGGTAGCGGTGTAATAGCTCAAGAGTTAGAAAAAATAGCTCCCGAACTAGTACATACAACAGAAGATGAAATGGGAACTAAGTCAGTATCTTATGGCAACTTAGTTGGATATTTAATTGAAACTGTTAAAGATCAACAAAAGCAAATAGAAGAACTTAAAAAGCTAATGGAGAATAAATAATGGCGTTACAAACATCAGGAGCAATATCGCTTAACGACATATATGTAGAAGGAAATAGTCCTTATGCAGGGGGTCAAACAAGTCAAATGAATGATCACTCAATTAGATACTTAGTAGAAGCAACCGGTAGAGACATTTCTAAAGCATCAAATAGTCAGATATCATTTTCAGACTTCTATGGTGCAACTAAATTTGAATTTGGAGGAGCAGACGACTCATCCGCACCCGGATATGACACGGCAGGTACAAATGATTTTACTATGACGGATGATGATGAAGGCGGCGGCCAAGCCTATGCAGGTACTAAAATTGCTTTGCAAGCTTTAACAAATAATACAATTAATGTTTTCTACAAGGACAATACAGACGGGCCATCTATAGGTACTAATGGAGCTATTGATGATACTTTGACTATGACTATCAATCCTTATTATGACCCTTCAACAAGTTCAGTAAGAAACGCAGACCATGGATTACAATGGAGATGGGCTGTTAGTGGATTAAATGTAAGTTTTACCGCAGAACACTCAAATGAAGCTATTTATTTTGGATATTATAATGTAAATAGTTTTGTATCTCAACAAAGTTATGTTGGAACAGGCGGAGACCAAAGCAATGCTAGTTTTACCACTGCATGGAGAGACTGGAATCCTATACCAAATGTCTTATTAAATTTAAAAGTATATTGTAAAGCAAATGAAACCAGTACTAGTGGAGTAAGTCAAACTGTAATGAGGTTGAACTCAGGTGGATATATAAGAATAGAGCTTAGACAGACAGACGACGCAACTACTGCAGACCGTCATTATATTAGAAAAAACTATATAAGTAGTAGTAATCCAAGATTCCAAGCTTCAAGTTTTGACGATAGCGGAAGTTAATAGTGAGAAAGGTCTTAGTTGACTATTTAGAATTATTAAAGTCAAAAAATTTAATAGAACGTTATCGTAATCATACAATCTATATATGGAGCAATTTTATATTGAATGATAGCCCTGATGTAGACATACAATTTGTAGGAGAAGCAACTCCTGAATTAGCTTTAGATCTTTGGGACTTAAAAATAGAATGTTATAAACAATCTCCTATACCTTTAGATATCTGTATATATCCAAATACAAAAATTTTTGAACATATAGATAGATTTAATGAGTGTACAGAGGACTCTTATGTTTTTGATGAAGAAATAATAAGATATAAACTTAGAAATTACTCTTATAGAGATGAAAGAGAAGTTGAATACATTGCTCCCTATCTTTACAAAATAAAACAACTATCTGTTAGAAAAGATGGTAAATACAAAACACAAAATTGGCCACAACCTATATTACTAAAAAACTTACTATGAAAAAACTACTTATACTTGCTACTCCTCGTTCGGGGTCGTCAGCTTTATACAATGCAATTGCAAGCAACTACTTTGAGTATCATTCCTATTTTGAACCTTGGAGCAAATGGAATCCTGTACTTCCTTCAGGAGAACATATAGTAAAAAGCTTGATACACCATAGAAACGATTGGAAAGAAATAATTCCGCAATACGATAAAGTTATTTATATTACTAGGCAAGATGTAGATGCAGGATTTAAAAGTTATAATCAAGCATGCCACACAAAAAACTTTATAGACAAGTATACTCCCGATAATAATTTACCCGAAATTAGAGGTCTTAAGCAAAAATATATAAATATGCACGAAACTTTAGAGGAAATAGCTACAGATAGAATATGGTATTACGAAGACTTATTCTATAATAAAATTGCTATAGCTAAAATGATTCGATATCATAAACTTAATATTAGAGACTGTGATAATTTTGATAACTTCTTTAACACTAAATACGCATATGATAACAATAGATAAATTAAAATCCCTAGCAAACAAAGATCCTTACTATCATGGTATTGGATGTATACGAGTTAGAATACACACAGGAGAGCTATATAGTTTTTACTCGAAAGAGCATACAGCCCCTATTTCTAATTACATACACACGCATCAAAGAGATTTATACTGTGAGAGTCTGCATGGTTCGTATAAAAATACAACTTATGAATATACAATTACAAATGAATATACTGATTACTGTATGGAAAAGATAGCATGTAAAACAGGAACAGAACCTGAATTAATGTTTCCAAATATATTAATTACTGAAAAGGATGTTTCTATCCTTGATAAAGATATGTCACACAGTCATTCAGGTTTTCATAGAGTAGATCTTATTGATGATATAGTAATTACAAAAGTTACTATGGGAAGATTTTTTCTACCCACAGCAAAGATTATACGAAATAAAAATACTCCCTATGTCTGTGGATTGAGTAGTAGGGGTGCGCCCAAAGAGAATTGGGATATAATAGAAACTATACTAAAAGAAAAAGGGGCATAAAGCCCCTTTATTACTATACCTCTTCAGGTATTATTT
>Ga0098045_1000986_pt1 | contig 10510 bp, 8 predicted proteins | sample 11_taG_FD_77071 | JGI IMG/M metagenome (GOLD analysis project Ga0098045, IMG submission 77071) | Marine viral communities from the Subarctic Pacific Ocean - 11_ETSP_OMZ_AT15265 metaG | ecosystem: Environmental > Aquatic > Marine > Oceanic | place: Pacific Ocean | collected 2015-01-16 | reverse complement strand
GTGACGATGCTGCAAGACCTAATAGCACAAACGCTATTATAGGTCTTTTTGTTTATGCAGATGGTTTAATAGCTTGCTCAGGAACAAATATTTATTTTACGTTAGATGGTGTTACTTGGTTACAAATTAATAGATCTTCGGTAGATGCAGGTGGTGATAACTATTCTGCATTTACAGGCAGAGGAACATTAACAAGAACGAGCCAAGGCCAAGCTAACTTTGCTTTGTACGAAGGTGACTCTACTTATGGTGAAGTAATTATAACAGATCAAGCTTCTGCTACGAAGCCTTTTTATTTTAAAATGACAGGTACAGGAGCGTTAAGTAATAGAACTTATTTTGCAAAAGAAATTACAGTTGATGGTTCTGTATATCCTAAGACTTGTATAATACACGACAAACATTTAGTTGTTGCAGGAGACACAAATAACCCTAATACTATTTATTATAGTGGTACAGATGATATAGATGACTTTACAAGTACTGGATCAGGGAGTGTAAAACTAGATGACAAAGTTGTAGGTATTCGTTCTTTTCGTGAAGATCTTATAATCTTTTGTCAAAACAGTATTTATAAACTTCAAAACATAAACGTAAGTTCTTCAATAGTCGTTACTCCAATTACTAAAAACGTAGGTTGCTTAGATAATTTTAGTATTCAAGAATTTAGTGGTGACTTAGTATTTTTAAGTCCTGACGGAGTTCGGACTCTTGCAGGTACAGCTAGAATTGGTGACGTAGAGTTAAGCTCTATTAGTAGACCGATACAACCAATTACAAATGCACTAGCTAAAAATATAAACAGTTATGTAATTACTAGCGCAGTACTTAGAAACAAATCACAATATAGAATATTTTATGCAGGAACTACGCAAGCAGCTTCAGAATCTAAAGGTATTATAGGAAGTTTAACAACAAACGGAATGGCTTGGGCAGAAACAAAAGGTGTCCAAGCTAGAGCAATTACATCAGGTTTTGATAGTGACGGTGTTGAGCAGCAGTACCACGGTGATAATAGTGGATATGTTTATTTACACGACTCTGGAAATTCTTTTTATCATTCAGGATCAGAAGCAAACATACTAGCAACTTACACAACTCCTAACTTTGACTTTGGAGATCACGGAACTAGAAAAACAGTAAACTATGTGAAACTTTCTTTAAGTCCTGAAGGAACGGTAGAGCCTAAATTAAGAGTTCGTTACGATTATGAAGATCCAACTTTACCGCAACCAGCAGAGTATACGTTAAGTACAGTACGAACACCTGCTACATTTGGAACAAGTGTTTTTGGAACAAGTACATATTTTGGAGGAACTCTTGATCCCACTATTAGACAAGCAGTTCAAGGAAATGGACACACTACAAGTTTTAGAATACGATCAGAGGATAAAAATCCTCCATACGCTATTAATGGTATATATGTAGATTATACGCCAGCCAACAGGAGATAATTTGAATGACAAGTTACACACGACAAAGTAGTTTTTCGGATGGAGATACTATAACAGCAGCGTTATTTAATAATGAATATAATCAATTACTAAATGCTTTTGCATACGCTTCATCAGGAACAACAGGCCATCAACACGATGGAGGAGCTGGTGAAGGTGGTAATATACATACTATAGGAGATCAAAACTTTTTAAACAAAATTGTAGTGGATAGCACTAATAACCGTTGGGGAATTTTTGTTGAAGTAAGTAGCTCTGCCGTAGAACAAATAAGAATTCAAGATGGCGCGATTGTACCAGTAACAGACAACGATATTGATTTAGGTACAAGCTCTTTAGAATTTAAAGATGGATACTTTGATGGTACAGTTTACGCAGATGCAATAAATTTTAACGGCACTGCAATCACAGCAACTGCTGCTGAATTAAATATTATGGATGGTGTCACCTCAACAGCTGCAGAATTAAATATATTAGACGGTGTTACAGCAAGTGCAACAGATATTAATCTTATAGATGGTATAACAAATGGTACAGTGATAGCAAGTAAAGCTATTATAACAGACTCAAATAAAGATATTAGTGGTGGTAGAAACATTACTATTTCAGGTGAGCTTGATGCAGCTACATTAGATGTATCTGGTAATGCTGATATAGACGGTACTACAAATCTTGACGAAGTAGATATAGATGGTACAGTACAAATAGACGGTGTAACCACGTTTGGTGTTGATGACACAGGCGTTGATGTTAAGTTTTTTGGTGCTACTTCAGGAGCATACTTGCTCTGGGATGAGTCAGCCGACAAACTATTAACAGCAGGTTCTACAACTATAGACATTGTTAAAGATAAACTATTAATAGGCAGCACAGCAGTAACAACTACAGCAGCTGAGTTAAATATTCTAGATGGTGTTACAAGCACAACAGCAGAGCTAAACATACTTGATGGTGTTACTAGTACTGCTTCTGAACTTAATATTTTAGATGGTGTAACAAGCACCGCATCAGAGTTAAATATACTCGATGGCGTAACAAGCACTACCGCAGAACTTAACATATTAGATGGTGTAACAAGTACAACAGCTGAACTTAACATACTTGATGGAGTTACAGCAACTGCGTCAGAAATAAATTTAATAGATGGTGATACTAGCCGTGGCACAACTGCTGTAGCTTCTGGTGATGGCATACTAATAAATGATGCTGGCACAATGAGAATGACTGATGTAGACACTGTATCTACTTATTTTTCTAGTCATAACGTAGGTGGTGGAAATATTGTAACTACTGGAGCGTTAAACTCTGGAAGCATTACATCAGGTTTTGGAGCTATAGATAATGGCTCGTCTAATATTAGCACAACAGGTACAGTTACTTTTGGAAGCATAACAGACGGTACAATAACAGCTACAGCTTTTGTAGACGAGGATGATATGTCCTCTGACTCTGCAACTCTTATACCTACACAGCAATCAGTTAAAGCGTATGTAGATGGTCAAGACTTTGCAGCGACTAGTTTTGTTATGGAAGATGGAGATGGTACAGAAGTTACTATTACTAAAAACAAAGAAATGAAATTTGTTGAAGGTGGTGGTATAGATATTAACTGGACTGATACTGACAATGGTACAGATGGAGATCCTTACGATTTAACTTTTACAATAAACGCAGCTCAAACAGATATTACATCTATACATGCTACTGATTTAATTATAGGCGAAGATGCTCAAACGGCGATAGACTTTGGCACAGCAAATGAAATTGATTTTAAAGTAGACAATGCTGCAAGACTTACATTAACGTCAGGAGCTTTATATCCTGTAACAAACAATCAAATAGATTTAGGAACAAGTTCTTTAGAATTTAAAGATGCTTATTTTGATGGCACAGTAACAGCTGATGCGTTTGCTGGCCCACTTACAGGCAATGTTACAGGTAATGTTTCTGGTACTGCTGCTACTGTAACAGGTGCTGCTCAATCAAACATTACGTCATTAGGTACATTAACTGCATTAACTGTAGATAATGTTGTTATCAATGGCGCAACAATAGGGCATGGCGATGATACTGATTTAATGACAGTAGCCGATGGTGTTTTAACTGTAGCTGGTGAAGTCTCAATGACTACGCTAGATATTGGTGGAACGAATGTTACAAGTACTGCAGCAGAGCTAAACATTTTAGATGGTGTTACCAGTACCGCTGCAGAGTTAAATTACCTAGACATTACTACACTAGGAACAACCCAAGCATCAAAAGCAGTGACCACTGATTCTAATGGCGATGTTGTATTTCCCGATGGAGATAAAATAAACCTCGGAACAGGATCTGACTTGGTTTTGCAACACGATGGATCGCACTCGTATATTCAAAACAGCACAGGAAATTTAAATCTGCAAGGAAAATCAGGAGAAGATAGTATTGTTCTTGCTCCTGATGGCGCAGTCACCCTTTACTATGACAACGTAGCTAAACTTGCTACAACCTCTACTGGAGCATCTATAACAACTTCTGCTGATACGAGTGCTGGACTTCGTATTTCACGCGCTTCTGGTGGCGGTATAGTAGACATTGAAAGTTACAACGCTATTGGTGGAATCGGTACTAGCGATAATATCCCATTTCGTTTTAATACAAACAATACAGAGCGCGTCCGTATATTAAATGATGGCAAAGTAGGTATAGGCACAAGTAGTCCTAGTACACCTTTGCACGTTAATGGTGATGTAACTGTAGCAGGTGGAATTGCAGGTGCTACTAGCATAAGTGGAGGCGCATTAGGCGGTCGTAGAAATGCAATTTACAATCCTACCTTTTCAGTTAATCAACGTCACGGCACTGGCGCAAACACAACAATGAACACCTACGCTATGGACAGGTGGCGTTGTTTTGGCGGTGGTAGTGGTCAAGCACATTCATGGACAACTAGGTCAGACGCAGGAGAAGGTGACGGTTATTATTCACGATTTCAAAGACCTGCTGGTAATACCGCAACTGCACAAATGGGTATAGCGCAAGGGTTAGAAACTATAGATTCTCGGTACTTTGCAGGTAAAGAAGTAACTCTATCATTCAGAGCTAGAGGTGGTGCTAATTGGAGTCCAACGTCAGGAAACGTAGGCTTTCACCTTGTTGGAGGAGAAGGCACAGACGAAAATCCAGTTAGCATGACTAACACTGATACTATTATAGGAATTACGGCAGGAATACCGCAAGGTGGCGGTTTTGTTCAATATTCTGGAACAGCTACTGTCCCCGCTGATAAAACTCAGTTAGCTTTGCAAATTTCATGGGCTACTGTGGGAACAGCAGGAGCAAATGATTATTGGGACTTGCGAGAAGTACAATTAGAACTTGGCGACACAGTAACACAATTTGAGCAACGAACTTATGGCGAAGAATTTCAACTGTGCCAGAGATATTTTGAAAAGTCTGATGACCCTGTATTTCATATAAATTGTGGGGCAGCAGCAAGTCAAGTACAAAGACTTTCTATTAGATACGCAACGCAAAAAATGAAAGACGCAACTCTTGTAGTTAGCTCTAGTACATCTGGATTAAGTGGCGTGGTTACAAATGGTGTTGATGGGTTTACTCTAGGATTTAGTGGCAGTGATTTAGACGTTCACCACAATACGTTTACAGCAGAAGCGGAGTTATAATATGTCAAGTTTAGAAATAATAGATTTAACAGTTTTAAGATATAAAAAATATGAAGATGGCTCAGGAAATCTAATTACTAATTCAATTAAGCGAATAGATTGCACTCCAAATCTTTTTATTCCAGTAAACCCAAACAATAGAGATTACAAAATATATCTTGATTGGGTTGCCGCTGGAAACACTATAGCGGAGGCAGACTAATGGCTAACACATACACATGGCAATTCGTACAACTAGATACAGCACCTACAGAGGGTTCGCTTAGTGATGTAGTTAAATCTATACATTGGCGTATTTCTGGGGTAAGTGACGCAAAAACCCCAAATAATTCTACGTCAATTTATGGACAGGCAACCATAGGTGCGGCAAATGCAGACAGCTTTACAGCTTTTAATAGTTTGACTAAGGATTGGTGTAAAACACAGGTGCTAGCAAACATAGACAGGACTGAAGCAGAGCTAAAAACTGATATAGATACACAACTTACAGAGCTAGACACGCCTACAAGCGTAGGTAAACTACCATCATCGTGGTAAAACAAAGGAGATAATAATGCCAAACATGAAACAGAGTGGCGTACAGCCAACACCACAGGACTACTTAAACCCTTCACCAAAAGTTTCTGGAGGAGTTAACAACATTTATAATCCTCCTGTATCTAAGGTAGCTAGTACTTCTATCTATCTAACTGACTCACAACCTGTTGGTGGTGGAGCAAATAGTATACAACATCCAGAAGCTCCTAGAGTAGCTGGTGGAGCTAATAACATTTATTTGAGAGACAATGAGACAGTCTGATGGATCTAAACAATGCTGCTGTAGAAGCTCTAGAAAGAATAGCAATGCACGAAAAAGAGTGTGCTGCAAGGTGGGCGGAAGTTGCTGTGGAGCTTCGGGAGTTGAATCAGAAAGCTCAAACTCATGCTGCAAGGTGGGAGAAGTTAGCATGGTTTGTCGTTGTAACAGTAACGGGTAGTATGGCTACTCTTATTATGGGGATGATATAATGGGACTTTTTAGATTTGTAGAGGGAAAACTACAGCCAGTAATACCCGATGCTACAACAACAGCAAACACAGCAAACACAGAAAGCACAGGAAGCAAAGCAATGGCAACAAAATATTTTGATCCCGAAAAAGAAAAGAAAAAATCAGTAGATGAGATAAAATCTATAGGGCAAAGATTAAAACCTGACGCTGTTTATGCAGATCCTAATATTAAAACTTCTGTAGTTGGTACAATGACTGATCCAGCTAATATTGATAAACCTGAAGATGTTGTAGCTCCTTCTGTAACTGCTACTAAAGTAGAAGAAACTAAAACAGCAGATCAACAAGCTCCTATAACTGCTGCAACAATGGAAGCAGCTACTGCAGGAGACTTAGCAGCTACTCAAGCAGCTCAAGGTACTGTAACTCAAACAGCTACGGCACAAGGGCCAGAGTTTACTGACGCTAACAAAGTAGCTACAGCTCAACGTGATGCTGCTCAAGAGACTGCAGCACAGGCACAAGCACAAGACTTTACTATGGATACTAGGTCTATGGTAGATGAAGTTACAGGGCAACAAATAACTGTAGCTGCAACTCCAGCTGCAGAACAACAACAACGAGAAGCTATTACAGGTGTTTCTGCAACTTCTGGAAACGCTGCTCAAATTATAAATACAGCAGGTTACGAAGCAGCACAACGCAGAACTGTTACAGGTACAGAAGCTAAAGGTGCAGCAGCATCTATGGTTGCAGAGGTTGGTAATATACCAGCAGACATTAGTGCAGCTATTGTAGAAGATCCTGCTACAGTTACAGCACAAGTAGATACACAACCTGTAGAAGTACAAGCAGCTATTGCAGCACTTCCTACAGAAGCTTTAGTGTCGTCACAAATGGAAACTCTTTTAGCGGGTATGGATGAAGGAGTAACTCCTACATGGGCTAGACCAGCCGTAGCAGCAGTACAAAGTCAAATGGCTGCTAGAGGACTTAATGTTTCTACTGTTGGTAGAGATGCTTTATTTAATGCAATCATTCAATCAGCAATGCCTATAGCACAGAGCAATGCACAGGCACTACAACAAAGAGCAGCTCAAAACTTAACAAATGAACAACAAGCTAATCTAACACAAGCTACGCAATCTATGCAACTACGCATGGCTAATCTTGCAAACAGGCAGACTAGCGCATCACAAACTGCACAAATGGCACAGCAAATGAATGTCATGCAAAGTCAGTTTACACAAGATGCTGCAATGCTTTCTGGTCAGCAACAACAACAAACTGCAATGCAAAACTTACAGAATCGTCAGCAAGCAGCAACACTTAACTTACAAGCTCAGCAAGCTAGTAACGCTCAAAACTTAGGAAACGAGCAACAGGTAAACCTTGCTAACTTACAAATAGAAGCACAAGCTGCTGGAGCTGACCAAGCTGCTGTTAACCAAGAAAGGCTTGCAGAGATGCAAACAGCTGCAGACTTTTTATCTAAGAACTCTGCATTTAAACAACAGATGGATTTAGCAAATCTTTCTAACGATCAACAAATGCGTCTTGCTAATTTAACTGCGTTGAATCAAGCATCGTCACAAAACTTAACAGCAGCCCAACAAACAGAGTTAGCAAATCTTAATAGAACTTTAGAGACTAACAAGCTTCAAGCGCAGATAGCGCAACAAATGGGATTAGCACAGTTAAATGTAGACCAACAAACAGCAATTCAAAATGCTAATACTATTGCTAGAATAGACATGACTAAATTTAATGCAGCTCAACAAACTGAATTAGCTAACAGTAAGTTTATGCAGTCTATGACTATAACAGATTTTAATGCTAACCAACAATCAGCAATGCAAAATGCTACAATGATGGCTAGTATGGACATGGCCTCAGCAGATCAAAGAACTAAATTAGCAATTACAAATGCTCAAAACTTTTTACAAATGGACATGGCTAATTTAAATAATTCTCAACAAGCTATTGTTTTAGATCAACAGGCAATGCAGCAACGAATGTTGTCAGACCAAGCTGCTAAAAATGCAGCAGCTCAATTTAATGCTACGTCTGAAAATCAAACAAATCAGTTTATGTCTAGTTTAGCACAACAAATAGAATTACAAAATGCATCTATGATGAACGCTATGAATCAGTTTAATGCTACAGAATCTAACAAAGCATCAGCTATAAATGCTCAAAACTCTATAGCTACTCAACAATTCAATAACCAATTAACTACGCAAATAAATCAATATGATGCAGAATTAGATTTTAAAGCAGAGCAATGGAATCAACAAAACGCACAAGCTGTAGAGCAGTCTAATGTTACTTGGCGTAGACAAGCTAATACTGCAGGTACAGCAGCTCAAAATGCAGCTAACCAATCAGCAGCTCAATTTGCTTTTAATCTTTCATCGTCTGAGCAAGCTTTTATTTGGCAGACTTTAAGAGATCAGGCAGCGTTTGCTCAACAAAGTTCAGAAACAGAAAAAGAAAGAGCAATGAGTATTCTTTCTTCTATTTATAGTAATACAGAAACAATGAAAAAAGGTATTGATGCTAAAGGTTTACGAGGTGTTGTAAATAGATTAGATAATTTACTAGGTATGTAAAGGAGAATAAATAATGTTTGGATTTTTAAAAAAACCATTCAAAGCAATCGGAAAAGCTTTTAAAAAAGTAGGTAAGTTTATTAAAAAGAAATTCCAAAAGCTCGGAAAGTTTATGAATAAACTTGGAATTGTAGGACAGATAGGAATGATGTTTCTTACAGCAGGGGCTGCTAATATGGTTATGTCAGGCCTTACTTCAATGTTACAAATGGGAGCAACTTCTACTGGTGCGCTTGGTGCTATTTCTAAAGGAGTTTTAAAAGCTGTTAGTACAGTTAAAAAATTAGGTACAGGATTAAAAACTGCATTTAAAGGTACTGTAGGATCTGTTGCAAAAGCAGTAGGTAATGTTGTTACTCCTACAATGAAAGCTATTGGGGAAAGGCTTGGAATGAATTTTGCTAGTCCAGTTTTACAAAGTAAAGGAGGAGCAGGATTACTTGATACTATTGGACAAGGTATTGTAGAGTCAGCAAAGTATAGTAAAGACCAGTTTGCGTCTTTAAAAGCGCAAGGCAAAGGATTTTTTGCTAACACAGTTGTTGATCCAGTAACAGGAACTACTAATATATCTGGAGATCCTCAAAAGTACGAAAATATTTTAGACATAAATAAACTAGATGCAGATACTTTAAAAGATACTAGACAATCTTTGTTAGACTTAGGAGGTGGCGCAACTAGAGATGCAAACTATGTGCAAGGACTTCAAAGTGCTACACAAGCGGATCAAAGTTTTTTAAGAACTGGTATTAAAGAAGTTTCAAATATAGATAAAAGTTTTTTAAGAACTGGTATTGAAGATGCTACAGCAGGTGATAAAAGTTTTTTAAGAACTGGTATTGAAGATGCTACAGCTGGCGATAAAGCTTTTTTAAGAGGTAATAGATCTTTATTAACTGTACCAAATGTACCAGATGTTACAAAGCGTACTATAGCAAGCTCTGCTCAAGCAATGACAGACAAAATGTATGATTATGTTACTGATAAGGATAATTTACTTGATGCAACTACAGCATCAGTAGGTACTTCTATAAGTGGTTTAATGACTCAACCTGTAGAAACTGAAGGGGGAGGTCAAAGATTTATGGGTGACTCTCTTAATATAGGAATGGAAGCTCAAGCTATTGGTGGAGTGACTACGCCATTACAAAATGCTTCTTTTAATTATTTTAATTTAGAAAACAATAATAATAGACAAGTTAATTATTTTGGTACAGTAGGATAATTTAATATGGAACTTACTCAAGAAGATTTAATGGAAGCTGCAACTTCAACACGAAGACCTATCGCTGGTCAATCATTAGTTGAAGATCCTGCAACATCCTCACCTTATACAAGCCCTCCAAAGTTTACAAATAAAGAAGAAGCTATAGATTTTTTTATTGAATCTTTTTTAGAACCTAGTAGGTATCAAGCTATTATGGATAGTCTTGAAGAAGGTACACCAGTAATGGAACTAGTACAGTTATTTTTAGTACAAAGTTTTAAAGAAGGTGATATAAATCCTGACATGATGCTACTGTTAGCAGAACCTTTAGCATTTGTAATTATGGGTCTTGCAGAAAGAGCTGGAGTTAAATTTGAAATTGTAGGTGAAGATGAAGATGACCCTGAAGATGATGAGGAAGGAGTTGTTGAAGATGAAGTCGATATAGATTTTAGTGAGTTAGATGATCCGTTTGGAGAACAACTAAAAACTATAACTAATCCACAAGACGACAAAGATTTTTCAATAGAAACTAAATTAGATAACATACCATCCTTGATGGCTAAAGGAGAAGAATAGTGG
>Ga0098045_1000975_pt1 | contig 10545 bp, 11 predicted proteins | sample 11_taG_FD_77071 | JGI IMG/M metagenome (GOLD analysis project Ga0098045, IMG submission 77071) | Marine viral communities from the Subarctic Pacific Ocean - 11_ETSP_OMZ_AT15265 metaG | ecosystem: Environmental > Aquatic > Marine > Oceanic | place: Pacific Ocean | collected 2015-01-16 | reverse complement strand
CATAACTTCCTCCTTTTCGGATAAACTTGTCCGCATGATTCCGATGCACTGGCGGGGTCAGCTGTTATGTTTGCATCGGGCCTGTTAGTATATATTACTTATTAACCTATTTTAATTTAAAAAATTACTCAACGTCTTCAACAGATTGAGGATCAAAATCATGGCCACAACTCTCGTCGTGAACATGATCAGTATCAGACAATAAAACAGCTGCCTCAGGGTCGAGGCCACTTGCGGCATCATCGCTTGCTAGACTCTCGTCAACCTCAGCAGCTTCTGCTGCTTGCCTCTCTTGCTCTTCACGTGGTACCAACTTGTCAATTGCATCTTGCAATGCATGAGCATCTTGAAGTGAAAACGCTCCTCGACGTTGTGCTACTTGGACAGCAGAGAGTAATACGTTAACAGATTGAACTTGCTCAGGTGATAGTTGCATTTATAAATTCCTTTCATATTTGTTTGAATTCGTAAATATTATAAATGCAACAAAGAAGTTTTATAATAAAAATTTAAATTTTTTATTTATAATTAGTAGCTTCTACGTCTAGCACGGAGTCTTCTATTCTCAGCTAAACGTCGGGCCCTTGCTCTACGACGAGATTCTGATAGACGCTTCATATCCATGTAACGATTATACTCCTCTGCAATAATTGCATTAATGCGCTCTGGCGTCATCTGGATTGGGTTTGAACGTGTTCCTTCTGCCAAGCGGCGGCGCCGTCTAGACTCTTGTAAACGCTTTCTAGACGAAGCTAGAGACATCTCTTCAGCAATAATTCTTTTTAATGTTCTTTCAGTAAGTTTCATTTTTTTCTCCTTAGAAATATTAAGTATTATGTTTTCTGTTAAATTCTTGTTCTAATGATGTTAGTTTCGTATCAATTCTTGCTAATGTTATCTTAATATCTTGAGTTGCTAAAAGTAACTCCTGTAAGACTTCATCAGTTTTTTGTGCTCTATGTTCTAAAGCTGTGACCCTTGCAGACAGCGTTGCTATTGTCTCAGCACTTTGACGTGAATCTTTGTGCCATGTGTAAAAAAGACCTAACACCGTAATTGCTGATCCTATCGATAATACAAGATTTGGTTCCATAATTCGACTCCGTAACTAAATGTATAATTTGTTTTTCTTAATTAAATATTCGCTTTAATTAGCAATTTTATAAACAATTATACCTAAACTGACACCTGCAACTATTGAAACTGTTGTCCAAATATATTTTGATCTCTGCTCACGCCTGAGATCACTTTTAGCTGTTTTTAACTTAAAAGCCAAAGAATCTTTTTCATTAATCAACGCAAATAGTCTATCGTTGCACTCTGATTGACAGGAATTGAGTTGTCTCTTGCACTCTTGCACAAGTGAATCACTTATAACATCACATCCCTTGTCTAAAGACGTGACTAAAGACTCAATGCTCATATAATCCTTAAGTTTAATTAAATAACCCTGATATGGTGCAGCTTCTCCTTGATATACAAAAACAGTGTCAATTACTAACGTTCCGATTTGTAGACTAATGTTATTATGGGTCATGACAAACTCGGTTTGTTTATCGTTTTGTTTAACATTCATTTGTTGAAGTGTTAATTGCGGAATAACAATTTGATCGTGGTCTTTATCTGGTTGACAATACACACTTTGTAAGCTTAACAATAAAACAGCTAGTGATGTTATTACTTTTTTAAAAATATTTTTCATTGACAATATCCTCTTGCAACGCAAATCGGGCAGTGTATGTTCGAATTAAATTCAGCATCGTCTATAGCGTCCCTAACTCTATCATTACATATTTGCTCAAATTCGTTTTTAACTTTGTTTGCTAGACTTCTTTTTTCAACAATACATTCTCCTCTAACATTGTCTAATTGACTCGAAAGTCTACTTATGTCTTCTTTGAAGTCATGACAAATTACATCCTTCTCTGGCGCTGATACCGATGATCTGCCTGAAGCAAAGCCTAAAATCATTGAAACTAATATCCCGCCAATGATTTGGACAACTTTGTTTAAAGCTGCTTCTTTTACTTTGTCGACTATTTGCTCTTTATTCATTATTATCTCCTTATATGAATTATATATAAACATTAGTCTAATTTAGTATAATATTAAAGTTCAATTATAGGAGACAACAATGAATAACATCAGAAACTTTATGCTAGCAATTGCAATTATGTTTACTTCAATTTTCGGAGGTTGCGAAGATGATACAGAAGATCAGGATCCACCTCAAGTTAGAGAAAACGACAACAATGATGAATGTGGTGTACCTGAAGATCCGCCTATGGAAGAAGAAGAGTCAGGAACTGAGTCTGAAGATCCACCTGAGGAAGAAGTAGAGTCAGGAACTGAGTCTGAAGATCCACCTGAGGAAGAAGTAGAGTCAGGAACTGAGTCTGAAGATCCGCCTATGGAAGAAGAAGATCCTGTTCCTGGTTGACAATCTTCTCTTTTTCTTTCCTACATAGTTTTTTAAAACGATACTCTTTCTTAGAAGCTTCGGAGCGTGTCGAGGCTTCTTTGATAAAAACATAACGGCAAGGTCGTCTACCTCGAGTATATTTTGCCCCTCCTTTTAACTCTCCATTATGCTGTTTTAATCTTCTTTCAAGATTTGTAGTTATACCACAATAGAAAGATTTGTCAAAACAGACAACAACGTAGACATACCACATGTTTAGATTACTTCAAGCATAATAATTGTTTTAGACACAGTCACTTCTTGAAGATTGATGAACACAGCTTAATTCTTTTTGACTTTATAATATTTCTCTTTTGATATTGTAGGACTAAAAAACGCAAGTCTATTGCCTTCAGGATCAATAACATGAAAAGAAGAATCTCCCCAAGAGTTTTCAATTAAACTACCTACTTGGATATTTTTTTTACAAAACTTATCATAAAGCTTTTTTACATCTTTTACTCTAACTGATAGTGATACATTGTTTGAAAAATTTTTATTGTAGTAGTTTCTAGAACCTTTTGAAAAAAGTTCAATTAAGTTGCCCCCAATGCTGATTTGTGTACCATCACCATCAGAGTATCTCCAATATCTAACGACAGGAAATTCTAAGATCTGATTGTAAAACCTGACCATTTCATGCATGTTCTTGACATAGATGTGAATTCTAACTTCTCTTGAATACGCATTCCAGTTTTTTCCTAAGTCAATGCCTAATTCCTTTGCAGCATCAATTTCTTTTCTAGAAGGTGACGTATTAATTCTTTTAATAACGTCTTTTTTTAATGATTGATTTAAAAAACTAGTCATAGATATTCTTCTAACGGTTCATCTATTAAGTCTGGATCTATTTCCAGCGGCTCTCCTTCTAGAGGAGGATCCTCTGGATCTCGGTCGAAGCCAGGATCAGCTGGGTTTCCTTCTGCTAAAAACTTTCTCCAACTTTCTAAAAGAAGTTTTGTTTCTTTACTCATTTTGATAAACTCCATTACATATATAGTTTATATATTTGTTTAAATATTAAAGATTGATCATATTAAATCTATTTATAAAAAGGAAAGTACTTAATGCAATTTTATAGCAGAAGTAATTTAAAGAATCTACTTTTTGAAAGTATTGTAGGGCAAACATATTTTTTAGAAGAAATCTATAAAATAGCAAAAGCCAATGAAAAAAAAGGTCTAGTACTAGGTAAAATTACCAGTGCAATATGCGACGCTGTTGATGATGATGAGATTGGATTTATCGCAGCCAGAAGTCTATCAGGAAAGCAGGCAAAAAAAACAAGAAATGTAATAAACACGAAAATCCACAAAGAAGTTTCAAAAATAAATGGGTATGATAATAGTCCTTTTAGCTTGAAAGGAATTAAGCACTTTTACGACAGCATTATAAAATATACAAGTGAAAAAATTGATATAAGCTTGGACGAATGCTTGCTCGCAGCTGACTTTTTTATGAAAGCATTTTATCCTATTTGCGACGATAAAACAAAAGAACTAGTTGATACAGGAGAATATTCGTTAGATCAAGTATTTGTAAAGACAGAATATTTTACTAGCTTTGTCAACAATGAAACTGGCTTAGGTATTCTCAGAGATTATTCTTGTTATGAAATATACGAAGATGAAAAAGTTTCAATTGTATATCCAAAAAGCCCACTTTCATTTGTCAACTATATAGACTCACAAAACATAAGCATAAACAATATTTCGTGGTGCACTAGAACACCAATAACTTGGTATAGCTATAATAAAGACCAGTATGTGATGATTCTTCGAGACAAAAGATCAGAGTCGACTGAGGACTCTAATTACATAGTTAGTCTCAAAGTCAGATTCGACGGGACAATAGATTACACAGGTACGTGTGATAGATATAACAAACACATGTCTGAGAGGTCTGTTCGAAATTTATTAGATGATAGTGCGCACAAAGGAATTATTGACAACATTAATGTAATAGATATAAGATATGACGTTAATAACGAAGACGTTGTCAGTAACATTGAAAATCTAGCTAATATTGGTCGATACAAAGAATTGTCTGAGTTACTGTCTGCATGTTTAGTAATAATAAAAGATTTGTCTGATTTGACAAAGATATTTCAAGCGGCAAAAGAATCGTTAGACACGAAGAGATTTGTTTCAATTGTCTTAGAAACTGTAGTTCGATTATATTTTGATACATTTAATCTTGAAGATGAAAACAACGAAAACAACGAAGGGGGTAATCTTTACGAAGACAGATTTGATATTGTAGCAAAAAGCATTGAAAGTATTGGGCAAAATGCCGTTAGTCTTTTCATGTCCAGTCTCTATAGTCTTGCAAAGAAAAACGGTCATCCTAGATATACAACTGCACTTTTAAGCTTTAATTATTTTGAAAATTATTCAATAAAAGACTTTGTAGAAGATCAAAACATTAGTATGAGTGATATATGTTTTTTATTTGAAAAGTCTTGCAAGAACAAAAGCCCAAGATCCTTCAGTGTATTAATAGACGCTTTTCAGTATCTACTAGAAAATGTATCAATTGAAGATGATCAAGGAGATATAATTTACGAGGTTGAAGATGTTCCTTATGAGTTTTTTGAAATACTTTCATCATCTAATTGTTTTAGAGAGTATGTTAAAACATTTAAAGTAGACATTGTTACAAACTACTTTTTACGAATGCCAAAGCGTCTGCAATATTTATCAAAAGAAAACCCAGTCATCAGTGCTATTATAGGAATCGAAGAACAAAAAGTTAGAGATCAAATCAAAGATGGGTCAAACATTGTAGAGCTTCAAAATCTAGACTTAGCTATGTTAGCAAATTCAATTGAACGAAGAATAACAGAACATAGTATTACGTCACAGACTTTGAGTGATGTTGGAAAATCAATAGAGCAAGACATGTCTGCTAGCTTTGGAACATTATCTGAAATGATTGACGAAGACATATTTGTTAATGTTCTTAAAAGTGACGAGTACATAGAAAAAATTGCTAATGCATTACAGTCGACTAAAAGAGTTGATTTTTGTGCTTCTATTATTAAGACACTAATATACTCTATGAATGATTCAGAGCTTAACGAAATAAGTAACAGCGACTTTGTGAAAAAGATCAATATCTTATTTCAAATATGCACAGAAAATGCTGCTGGCTTTTCAAGTATTATCAATGCTTTTGATTCTATACATAAACTAATTTCTTTTATTTCTAGCTTGAGAATGTCATTACAGATCAAAGTCGATGACTTGGATAAAGATTTTATAAACGAAATTAACATGTACATTTATAAAGAAAACTTGTCGACTTTAGACAATATTGTCTCTTCATCTTTACATGAAAACAATGCAAGCAAGTCTTTCAAGATAAGATTAGAAACATGTATACAATTATCATTAGATGAAAAAGACATGATTAACCTCGCAGCAAGTCTTTGTCGAGTAATGGGAAGTATTAGCACTGCCAGAGAGTCTGATGATTCGAAAAAAGGTGTCGTCGACGATGCAATCTTGTCGTTAAAGCCTATGTATGGACTTGAAAAGAACATTGATTATGCTTTAAATTACAAGTCACAAGAAATTACAAACCAATTAAGTTACTTAAACGTTTTTGACATGATTTCTTTTATGTCTGATGTTAGTGTGATAAAAAGTGAGTCGATAATAAACTTCTATAGTGTATATACAAAAGAAATGCTTAAAGCACCAATCTCTTTAGAAGAAGTATTGTGTATAGAAAGAATATTAAGTTTAATATTGAAAGATATTCCCAATCATATAGAAACAATTCAAAAAATTATTTATAGAATTTCCTTTAGATCAAAACAGCTAAGCACAGACCAAATCAAACATGTACTTGCGACTTTAGAAGTAGTTTTACAAAAAGTAAATGATGACAAAATCAAACTTGACAGCAAATCCCTAACAGACTTGCTAAACAGTATATACAGTCATCAAGTAAAACTTTGTGTGACGGGTATTATGACTAACATGATTTTACATGCTAAAGACAAAAATAGTCTAGATATAACTATAGGCAAAATTAATCCGGCAAATCATATAAATTCTGGAGCTTTAAAAAAGTCAAGCAGTTCTGCTATTGATTATTATATAAAGTGTTTTTCTAATGTAGTAAAAAATTATACCCAGGACTCAGCACGTTATATTGGAAACATCAAAAAAGAAATAGAAAAAACAAGAGATAAGAGCCAAGACGCACAATTTAAAGACGAAGATCCATTTGAAGATATAGACAGTGATGACTTTGATGATTACAATCTATATGAATACTTAAAATTAAAAATAAGTCCTGTTATTTAAAAAGGAAAACACATTGTATAGTTTAAGAAAAGTTTTGTTGACTGAAGAGATTATTTCACAAAGAAGCTTCGTAAGTCGTCTAATAGATCTAGTTAAGAAAAAACCAAATATAATAGGTGCTTTTAACTTTGGTTCTTATGAGAAAGCACTCGAGTTTGTAACAGACATTGAAGAAGACGAAGAAAGAAGTATTGAAATAGACGGTTTAAGACTAACAAGTGAAGAAGTAAAGTCTTACGAAGAAATGAAAAAAGAGTTTAGAGAAAAAGAAGACAAAAGACTTAAGACTCTAACAATTAAAAAAAGCAAAGGCATAAAAACTACTGAGCGTGATGAAACCCCTATAAGCTTTAACGCAGGTATTTTTTTTAAAAGGAGTAAAGAAGAAAAACTGTTAAGTTTTCAAGAGAGAAGTATTTGTCTAGAGATTATAAAAGTAGACAGTATTTTAGGTCTTAGTAGTATTAAAGACAAAAAGACAGCTTCAAAAGTTGAAGCTATTATGACACGACAGATATCTAAATTTTTAAACGTTGATGAAACACCTGTAAACTTTAAGGCAATAATGCCTCTTTACGACAAGATGTTAGAGTATATTGAAAAAAGATCTGATGTTACTGTTGATAGTTGCATTAAAGCTGCTGATCTTTACATTAAAGAACTTTATGCTACTGCAACGCCTTCAGAGCGACAAAAGATTGACGGAGGAAACTTTGACTTTTCTTTAGTTTTTTCAAGATCAAATTATTTTGCAAAATATAGCAAAGCCTTTTCAGGTGACACATCTCCTATAATTGATCTTTATGAAGATGAAGACGTAAAAATAGTTTATCCAACTTCTGTAGAAGCATTTAACAAGGAAATATCTAGCAATAAAATTGAAAATGGTTTATCTTGGTGTACACAAGGTCTCGGTAGCTGGCAAAGTCATCACAAAGATCATTTTGTCGCAATTCTTTATGACAAAAGCATCACAGATGATAGCGATCCAAATTTTATAATTAGTCTAAAAATAAACTATCACGTAGATGATCCGTATGATTTAATTGATTTTGAAGCAACTTGTGATAGAAACAATTTTAATATGGACGAAGAAAGCGTTTCTTCAGTGATTAATAAGGATGTCATTGAATCTCTTACTCTTGCTGTAAGTAAAAAGTTAAAGTATTTTGAGCCAGAATATGTAAGAAAAAACCTAAATGAAATTCCAGAAACCTTAGAAGGTCTAGTAAGATCAGGTAGAATTGATATTGCAAAAGAAGTCATTTCAAAGTCACTAGCTTTTTCTCCGAGCTCGTCTAAAACTGTTAATTTGGTTAGAGGTTGTTTGTCAAACACAAATGACGAAAGTGAAAGGTTGCTTTTAAAAGTAATTTTTGAAATAGCAGCTGACAGTATTTTTTATGGTGAATATTTCAATGTAGGAATGTCTAAAAAGATTTTTGACTATGACTTTATATACGAAGGTGTAGTTACAAATTTAAATGCTTCAGAGTTTTATAACATTTTATTTAGTTTAATTCAAAATCCTAGAGCTCATCCAAAACATTTAATAGCTATTTTAAAAAGTCTAGATAAAGAAACAATAAAAATGTTTCTAAGTACAGAAGAAATTATTAATGCATGCAAAATCGCATTCAATACAAATAGTGCTAATAGTTTTAAGTTAGTCGGAAATGAAGTTGTTTATTCACAGAACGGAATTTTAGAAATAATAAACAATGAAAATAAAATTAAAGAGTTTTTTGATATTATTGTTTCTTCTAGAGGTTTTAAACGTCGGCTAACTAGCGAATACGAAGTAGTATTTCATAAAATTTTACTAAGAGAAATCAAAGATACGAGAAAAAGAGAAGAAAGTTCTCAAACAAGTGTTGTAGACTTTGGCTTTGGCAGCATAGATCAATTTTTACTCGTTATGATTATAAAGCACAAGGAATCATGTTTAGAGGTTTTAGAAAAAAACAATTTGTTAGACATAGTAAAAAAAGTTGATCAAGCTTTAATGAAAGAGTATATTGAGTTTAGTATTCAAAACTCTAGAAAAGGAATTTTATCACTCTTAGACGAAAGCGAAGTAAGAGCTGATTTGACCTATACTAAGCAGTTTGATGGTATTATTTTGAGCAAAGAAGACTTTGAAAACACAATGCTTAAAATCCTAAGAGACAAAGAAGTTTTAAAAGAAGCATGCAATAGTGATGACAGTCTATATCAGATACTGTTGAATAAGTCGTTTATGTCATTAGGCTTTTCAGCGCCAGATGATTCACTAAAAGACAAAAAATTAGACGTTGTTAAGTTTTTACTAGAAAGCAACATTGAAATGTCTAGTGACGTGATATCAATTTGTACTAGAGAATTTGACAAAATATACAGGGCCTACAAAAAGATTGAAAATGTTCCTGAAGGTTTGTTAAATGGTATAATAGGCAGCGTAAAAGAAGGAATTAGAAGTTCAGGGGGAGCACACCGGTCGATATTAGACTTAATTGAAAAGTCTTGTTTTTATTCATTAGAAAAGAGAGAAGTAGATTTTTTAAAGATGACTTCAAAACTTATTAATCTTATTGATAGTGATAATGAAGTTGCAGATTCAATGTTTAATCTTGCAAGTAGAATCGGTGGCTGGGGAGAAATAAATGTAGATATAATAAGACATAATTACATGAACTTTTTGTTTCATATGTCAGACCAATTAAGAAATATTTTGTCTAAAAAAGTAAATGATTTGTGCGGCAAGTCACTTGATACTTCAAAAAGACTTGATCATCTCGATATTGATCGATTAAAGTCTGCTAGAATAATTGTGATGAAAGGTACAAAAAGATATTTAAACATAGAACAAGAAGTATACGACAACATTGTCCATAATACTAAAAGACCTATGTCCCAAAAAGAAATTTTACTAAACTTACATATACTAGGATCAGAAAATATTAATATTGCAAAGTCTTTCGATAAAAACAAAGTAAAAGATATTTTCGAAAGCTACACTAAAGATATAAAACTAGTTAGTAGCGGCAGAGTTAGTAATAGTTTATTTTTACAACAAGCACTTGAACTTTGTATTGAAGTTTTTGTTAATTTAGCTAACCATGAAAATATGAATATTAACAGGTTTTATACAAGAGAACTTATAGAAGAAATAAGCGAGCATTATCAAGTACTTGTTACAAATTATGACAACAAAGAGCAAAAAAATTTAGATAAGTTAATAATCGCACTTATTGAAAACTACATGAGCTTTAATAGAGAAGGTGAGGTTGTAGGTGACGCATTTGCAAGTATTAAGTCGATCCTCGAAAAAGCAAGCAAAAACTCAAGTCATATCTTCTATGATCAAAAATTTTCTCCTGTTGTTAGAAATGCAATAGAAAATATTCCCAAAGACATATCTGGATCAAACGGCAATTACTATCAAGAAATAAGTAAACTATTTAATATGCAAGATGAAGCTTCTGCTGGAGACAACACTACAGACGCTGAAGTGCAGTCTGAAAGTGCTTTAAGAAACTACATAAGAATGCTATTGTCTTGAACGACGTTTCAGTCTGTTTAAACTTTTTACCTATGTACAATAGTTTAATTTAGTTTTTTAAATAATTAAACAGACATTAAATGGAAGATTACTAGATTAGCCGAGCATCACTCTTATAAATTTTCTCAAAGTTAACTCAAATGACTCGTTATATATTTTTAATATATTTATTATTTTTTCTAGCTTTATAATTTCTTTATCGAAAGACTTTGTCTGAGATAGATCTG
>Ga0098045_1000972_pt1 | contig 10561 bp, 9 predicted proteins | sample 11_taG_FD_77071 | JGI IMG/M metagenome (GOLD analysis project Ga0098045, IMG submission 77071) | Marine viral communities from the Subarctic Pacific Ocean - 11_ETSP_OMZ_AT15265 metaG | ecosystem: Environmental > Aquatic > Marine > Oceanic | place: Pacific Ocean | collected 2015-01-16 | reverse complement strand
TAATATATATTAAATAAATTGTTTACGTTACTTTGCTCATTAGCATTATAAACTCTATACTCATCTACCTCTTCTCCAAAATGATTAGATTGTGATGTATTTATATCAACTGAATTTAATGGTATAAAATAAGTTGTAATAGCACCATAAAAAACTGCGTTGTTATTTACATCAGTATATACATATGGTATTTGTGTACCACTAGTTTCTCTATGTGCGTAAAACAATAATGGTTTCTTACTAAAATGAGGACTATATTTTTCTTCTTGGAATGATTTAAATCCAGCTGTACTACCACCACCAATAGCAACGTTTCTTTCTGCATTACTTCTTTTAACACTAAAACCTACTTGTAATGAAGATGGTGTTGTACCATCAGTCAATAATAACCTTTCATATTTTAAGTGTGAAAAAGGTGGAATTATTTCATACTTTTGCTCACCTCTTGAATCACTATATGTCCAACTTTCTCCACCCCATTCTAATCCAAAGTCAGATCTATGTTGTTCTGCAAGGACTGCTTGAGTATCTTCATACTTAAATTCTATTTGTGAATATGGCATCAATCTTTCTACACTACTTTCAGAAGTATCTACTTTACTTGTTATATCTAATTCTGAACTAGATGAAGCATAGTATGAATCATATGTCATAACTCTAATTCTTTTCATATTAGATTGAGTCGTACTATAACTACTACTTTCTGTATTTTCAACAAAACAAACTAGATTAAACATTTTAAATAAACCAGATAAAAATTCTATTACATTCATCTCAGGCATATTTTTAGATATACTAAATTTACCTTTGTTAAATGTTAAAGCACCACCACTAATTATTACATCATTATATTCTTCATCATCTCTATCTCCAGCTATAACAAACTTAGCTTCAAAACCATTATTAATAGTCAAACCTGTTGATGAGAATAATTCAAATTGATAATCTCCATCTTGTTCTACGTAAAAATCATAATCTTTTGATGTACCATTACCAACAGCTGGTTCAAACGTTCTAATAACTGATCCATTTCTATATACTCTTAAACCAAAAGCATTAGAAGTATCACTAGTAAAAACTCTAAACCTACATTCTATATAATCTATATTTTCAGCTGTTGAGTTTCTTACAATAATTGTGTCACCTGATTGAGTACCTGTTAGACCTGATGAATTTACAGATGATATTTCTAATAAACCTTGATTAGTAGCATCTTGATATAATGCTATTGTATTACTAGAAATATTAAATGAATTTACTTTAATTTCTTTATCACCCTCACTAAATAATGTATTAGCTTTTTTGTCTTTATTTAGCCACATATATAAATTGTAATAATCTTTATTACTAGCATTAAAGAAGTCATTAGAAAATTCTATGTTTGGCGTATTAGGATCACGATTTATTTTTTGCTCTATTGCACGTAAAACTAAATGCACTCTAAGACCAGGTTTTAGATGTTCAAACTTTAATCCATTTATTTGGTTGTTTAGTGGATAGTTGCTTGAATTGTAATATAAATTACCATCACTTATCACACCATAAAAATTAGCATTGTTTGTGTAATACAATCTTTCAGAAGTAGATATTAAAGGAACAATAATTGGTTGTGTATAAAACAATTTTGTAGTTATAGTATTACCAGCATTAGGAGCAGTATTAAACGTAACATCTCCTGATGTATAAGAATAAGAAAAATTACTTGTAGCAACTTCAGATCCTGCGTTATACAACTTAAAATCTGTATCTAATTGTGGATATGGAGAATATAGTAATCTAAATCTTTTTGTTACACCATCACCAGTTCCAATAGTAAATTCATCATTAGAAGTATAGTCTTTTGTTTGTGTTAAATAATGATAAAATGAATCACCACTAGAATCATAATGACTATCATTAATATTAAATCTTTCTAACCATTCTAAGTTTGTCAACTTAACATTGTTAAATAATTCCTTAAGTAATTTTAAGTTACCATAAAAAGTTACTTTATATGAACTAGGTTTATTAAATTTAAGTTTAACACTTTCTAGTGTTATATAACCATCTTTATATGGTCTATCATTTATTTCAATTCTTGCTTGTTTAGATGATCTAGCGTCAAAATTATTTCCAACAAGATCATAATTGTAATAATGTTTAAATAACTTGTTGTTCCTAGAAGTAGCTGGTAAATTAAAATTACGAGAAAAATCAGTAAATATTTTATCAGGTTCTCTAAAGTCCTTAATACTACTTACAATATTAATAGAACCATCTTGAAATACATCAACTTGTTCGTTCTCTATGTATAGTTGTATTTTTTGGTTCATTATCTAATATTATTGATACCATCAAATGCAAATTCAAAGTTTATAGTGTAATTAACTAATTTATCATTTACACTTGTTTTATATTGAAAATTAGAGTCTTTAACTAATATTGGTAAAGTAAGATTATTTTCTCTAATCCATATATTTTCTGATTGTAATAATTGTCTTATTGTTTCATTATATTCTTCTCTTAAATAACCAGTGTTTAAAGTTATAGATTTTGTTGAAGCTACATCTTGAACAATGTTAGATGGGGTAAATGTATCGTAAGTAGCAGAGTTTGTTGTTGATCTGATTGTACTTGTAACAAAATTATCTTTTTCTACACTTAATCTATCTTGTCTTTTTTTGTTAAAGTACAAATCTTGTATTGCACCAAATTTATTTATAAAAGAAACCTTGTGATTTGTGTATTTTGTATTACAAACAAATATAGGGTATATTGTTTCTTTTGCTATTGATGTTATAGACGAGTAAGTTGAAGCTGATGTATTGCTAGATATAATTTCTATCTTACTTGCTTGTATTGCTGATTCTACATATTGTATGTAATCAGAAGAACTTTCCGTAGTAGGTATTTGATTGTATGGTGTAAAAGATTGACTTCCTGCTTGCGTTTCATTACCTAAAGCATCTTTAGTGTAATATATTACATTTGTTACACCACCAGGTCCTAAATATATTGGTATGTAATATTTTATGTTTTTTGGAATATACAAATATTCATTTGATATTAATTTACTAGAACTTAATGATGAGTTAAATCCATCTTCAAAATAAGTGTAACCTTTTGTTGCTAATCCATATTCAGTAGTAGAAGTAGGAGTTGATAAATCACTATATGTATTTGTTTTAGTGTAATACCACCAACAAGAAGTATCTATTGTACTATAATCATCATTAAATGTAATATTAATAAAATCTTGTACAAGTTCAGATATTTCAAATCTTACTGTATTGTTAGAATCAGGGTTAGATTTTGTAATTGTATATTGTGCTGTGGTTGGTCTATCACTTTCGAATTGACCAGTCCAACAATATAACTTTAATGTAGAACTTGTTAATGTAGCCATCTTATCTTTTTTAATATAACCTAAAAAACAAAAATAGTATTAATAGATGTCAACGTTAGAACAAGAACCAAAATTATATACTGCTCCTGGTCTAACTCCTGCTGAGTTACCAGTGAACCCTATTTTAAATGCGTTTCTATCTTCGTTTACTCTAAAACCAGTTTCTGTTGTTGGTGCATAAAGTGTACTTAAACTAGGATCTGAATACAAATATGTATTATCTCCAAAAGTTCCTACATAATAAACATTTAAACCATAAGTGTATAAAGTATTACAAGCTGATGTTCTATTAAGTGCTGAAGTTAATGATATTCTCATAACTTTTATATTTGATGGTCTATCAGGTGTTATAGTTGGTGGAACATAGTTTGCTGCGTCACAATCTCTATATGTAAGCAAATCTTCTACATTAATAACAGTAGCGTCACTAGATGATTGTGGATTATAATAACTTAACTCTTGATATTTTATAACATCAGGGAATGTATAAGTTGCACTTGATGTTCCTACAACTAAAGTTACTGAGTTGTCAGTACACAATTGATATACTCTTTTATTTGTAAGACCAGTTGAAGATGGTGTTGTACCAGCTAAACAAGTTGCACAATCATTAAAAGATGTTGGAACTAAATCTTCAAATACAGTAGCGTTTTCATTATAAGCACTATCACCAGATATAGCTAAGTTTCTACAAGTGTTTGTATTAGCACCAATTCTATAAACTGGTGGCAACTCAGAATCAGACACTACATATTGTAAAGTTCCTTCAGGCACTCCACATAATCTATAAGCACCATAATATTTATTTGGATCAATTAAATCAGGTTCAGTTACTTGTGCGTCATTAATACATTCTGTACAACTACCATAAGGTTGTAATGTTTCTATGTAATTTAGTTTGTCAGCACTTTCTACTATATAAGTACCACTAGGCATAGTAAAATTATCTGCATATTGAGTTGCTATTGTATAACAACCCTCACCACCACTTTGACCAAAATTCTTTAAGTGTAAAATTGTACCTACACCATAACTAAAATCTTTAAACACAAAATATTCAGTAATACCAGCATTAGTTTGATTAGGACATCTTGTTAATGCTAATTTTTGTATTGTTCCAGTAGTAGGATCAACAGGATCAGTACAATCATTATTAGCACAACTACCTAAAGTGTAAGTTGATCCACTTCCTGATACTTGTCTAAAGCTACCATTTTGACCATTTGTACTATTAGAGTAAGTTCTACCAGTTGTAGCTGGAGTTTGACCAGTTGCATCTTCAAAGAAAGCTGTAGCTAAACAAAACTCATTTGCACCATTTCTATCTGCATATAAAGTAATAGCTGTACCACTACAAGCTGATTTACTTGGTGGTGGTTGCGTACTATATTTAGCAGAATATGATGTTCTATTTTCCCATATTATTTGTAAGTTACTTGAAGCACTAGTACCACTAACACTACAATTATATATTTTAGTTCCAGTAGATGTTTGTGTTTCACCCCCACCACCTGATTCATTTATAACTAATTGTTGACTTGTAGCACCACTAATATTTGATAAAGAACCACCTGAATTAGCTTTACTCCATTGATAAGATGGATTTGTAATATTTTGTGACGAAGCTGTTAATACTGTTCTTTGACTTACGTATGCTTTACCTTGATTATTACCATCTGATGTTGACATACTTAATGTTACAGTAGCATTAGCATTTGTTTGAGATGTAGTTTCACCCTCTTGTCCAGTTTCTACACTTTGATTACAAGGCGTTACATCAACTGCAAATCCACCAGCTATATCTTCTCCATATATCTTACAATAAAAATCAGCAGGGTTACCATCAGATCCAGTTAATATTATTTTATACCAATTACCTGTTCCACCGAACGGGTTAAATATATGATTCGTTGAACTTTTGTTGGTATATAATGTAGCACCCTCACTATCAACATTATTACCTACAATTGATCCTACATAATAAACTGGTATATCTGCAACTAAAGAACAAACATCACTACCATCACTTCCAGGACTAGTTACATATTCAGACGAAACTAACGCTTCATTAGGTGCAGCTATACTTTCTATTATAGTTCCACCACAATCAGTTGTAGATGAACAAGTAACAAAGTTTGACAATCTACCATTACAAGTAGCACCAATTCTACCTACCTTAACATCACTACCAACAACAAAGTTATAGTATTGACCAGAACTAGAATAAGGTATTGACAATGCTTCATTTGAAAAAAGGAACACACCACTATTTAATTCAGTTTGACCAGGTAACAATCTAAAGTAAGCTGTTTGTCTATTTGTTTCAGCACAAGCACAATTTGCTGTGTCTTTACCAGTTACAGATACTTGTACTTGTTGTGGTGTACCTGATGATATAGCGTCAAATATAGTTACACTTGTTTGTGAAACATTAGGGGCTGTGTTTGCAATACCATCAAGTGATATAGTAAATGTTTCGCTAGGTAGTTCTGCTGTAGAGTCTAACTTAGCTTCAAAGTCTATTGATGCACCATTGTTAAAAACTTGAAATGCACCAGTCAAACTACCTCTTACTAAATCATTTGCACTTACACCAGTTATAGTAAAAGGAACTAAAGTGTTGTCAGGTACATTTGACGTGTATAAGTTTATAGTAAATGGACAACCCTCTGTTGTAGAACTAACACTTCTACCAAGTATATATCTTGCAGACTCAGTTAATGTACCACTAAGTGTTGAAGCTAATGCTACGTTTGCTGATCCAAAAGTTCCAGTATGAGTAGCAGGTGATTTTGTAATAGTTCCTGTAAAATCATTATCTACTAATGTATCAATAACAAAACTATAACTATCACCTTGACGACCTTTTACTTCGAATGTTTCTGTTTCTAACTTTTGTAGTGTATCTACTCTTTGTGCTTGTATCGTTGAAGATAAAGTAACGTTTGCATTATAACCTCTTGATGATATAGATGGAAGTATATTATTAGTTATGGTTAGCGTCGCAGTATATTGAGTTGCTGTTGCCCAAGATACTATAAAGGCTGTAGCAGTGATTGTGTTGCCATCTGCGTCCAATGTACTACAACCATAGCTAAATTCTTGATTTGCACCTGATAATACTTCTTTAAATGTTATATCTGGTGTTGTTCCTGCAGCAGCAGCGTTTCCACCAGTCCACGTATACGTTCCATTCGATGTAAAGTTTACAGGTATAGCACGAAGTGTAATATTTACATTCGATGTACCACTTCCTGGACTATTAACTTCTGCATTATTTACTACTTGTACTATTTTAAGTCTATATATCTCTCTTCCCTCTTCACTAGCTTGATCTGTCGTTCCCTCAGATCCTGATGCTACTATGTAATATGGACTCCTACTATTTACTTTGTTTACTGCCATCGATTGTTATTTTATTTAGATGTGTTTCTAAGTCTTTATTATAACTTGCTTCTATGTCTTTTGTTATTGAAGCATAATATTTTTTGTCAATGTAGTCTATAATATTTGCACCTTTATTTCTACCCCCAAATCTTGCAATCGTACCATCACGTTCAATTTTCTTCATTATTAAATATGCTAAATCCTCTATTGAGTTGTTTGCATAATTGCTAACTACATTCTTTGCTCTAATCCAATTCTCTATTGCACCTCTATCAACTTTTCTAGGATCGCCACCTTGATCTACTTCATTAAAATATTTCGCAGCGTAAAAATTTAAGAATATATCATTCTTTTTGACGAACACGACACTATTCATACTTCTCTTTAAATTACCAGTCGCATTTAGTCTTTCAGGTGGTGTACCCTTTTTTACATCTAGTTGACTTTTTAAGTCAGCTTGTATTTTAGTTCTAAGTTTATTTAGTGCTTGTGATGTAAATTCATATATCATTAGCAAAGAGATAATTCGTTTGTAGGTACTTCTATATCTATTGTTACACCCCACCCTGCAAGTTCATTCTCATATGAGTCGATTATTGGGTTGGCGATTACAGATGTAGTTATTTGAAAGTTCTCTGAGAATGTATCTCCTCTTCTCATTTCTTGTTGTAATAGATTTACTACTTGCAATTGTGTGTTTAATACATCTTGTAAGTTATCGTTGCCAAAAAATTCATCTTCATCTTCCTTTGTGTTTTTCTTATCTACTATATCTAAGCATAAGACTTGTATAGTTGCACTCATTATTCTATCATCAAATGTAACGTCACCAAATACTATATGTGCTAATGGGTATATAGTTGTTTTATTCAGATCAACTTGTAGTAGATCACCAAATGTAACATATTTAGTTATTCCATTTGCTCTTAATAATGTTTTTAATTTATCTAGTATTGTGTATACTTGTCTCATCTTGTATGTTTTTTAATCATTTGTTGTTCTAATTCGTTTTTCTCTTTCTCAAACTCTAACCAAGTTAGACATTGAAATAAGGGTAGTTTTGTAATGTTTTTAAATTTAGTGACATCTCCTTTAGCGATTGCGTAAATTGATTGATACCAACCCCATTTTGTTCCAAAGTTTGACGTAGAGTCAAGTCCTTGTTCACTTGATCCACCAAAGAGTGAATCATATGACTCGACAACTCTTTCCCTAAACGATAAAAAAAAACATTAGCACCTATGGGAACGCTTACTGGTGCATCTAACATAACGTCAGAATATTTCTCACTCCCCTCATAATCCTCTATCTCATATAGATTTTTGTTTTTATATATTATAGGTCTATATAGTACAGACATAGCTTGGTGCATAGTGTCCCAACTTTGTATGTATTTTTCTAAATCTACAAATTCACCTAATGTAATATCATCTATCTTAGGTATAAACCCAAACTCTACTTCCTTACCATTAGGATCAGTCATAGTAAATCTTTGTTGCAATGGTGTTTCTTCTTTAAATATTGTTGCTAGGTGGTTTATGATGTTGGAGAATGCAGTCATAGGTAGTTCATATGCTTTCTTAAGATTTATACCACAAAATATTTCTAGCATCTTCATATTAGCAAAATCTATTTTCTCTTTATTAGGTTCTTGCTCTGAGTTGAAGTCAACTATCTTAATATACTTTTGGTAATCTACTAGCTTAACATCTGATAATGTTCTAGGTACTTTTACTTTTATTTCCTCAATCATACTTATATAACTTATGTATTATTATTTGTCGTATAACAAAAATAAAAAAACTAGTTATATTATCGAATATATTGTAAGAACAAATAGTTTATCTTATCTTTGTAAGGTAAATATATAGATTCACCAAAATTATATTCAATCAGATCATTTCTGAGTTCATATTAATTTAGTTATTTAAATCCTTTAGCAAAGTTCCAAGCACGTAAACGCCCTGATCTTTCTAAGGGATTTTTTTTGCTTTCGCTTGAATTTATGAAGATGGAGTATTCACTAGACGTATACCGCATTTTACGTTGAATTAATGAGATTGACCTATTCACAAAAATAAAGTAGTTAATTACGTCAATTCCATTGAAAAAAGGCAAAATATGTGCGTCCTGATTTCCAATTGAAATTAAATCCATTTATTAGTTGATAGAATAAATTTATTTTGATTCTCAACATTATAAAAAAAAACTATATTTTATTTTTATGTACAATTATTGTATATAACTATTTTTTTGTATCTTTAAACTAGTGTTAAATCTTTACAATTTAGCATCGTTCATTGACTTATCGAAATTAATAAATAACTAATATTATGAAAAAACAAATTTTAATTAGGAAGTTCATTCAATATCATACACCAACATACAAGCAATTACAAATCTTTTGTAAATATTGTAACGTTATAGGATCTGATGCAACGAAACTTCCAACGATTACTAAAAGCAATAATAGTAACGTCTCATTTGATTCATTTGTTAAATGGGTGTTTATAGTAGATAAAACATTAACTAAGGACAAACTTAAGGTTAATGGGTATTATTGCACAAACATATCTTTTTGGAGAGGTAGAAAAAATATCATTGTTAAAAATGGTAAATATCATCTTTCAAAAGAATGTATTGAAGAGGGTAACTCCCTTTATACTTTCAATAAATCTTTACAATTGAAGCACTACAAAAAGTTGGTTAAGCATTATAGGGATTTATCTTATAAAAGATATTACCAACTTCGAGAAATTCAAAATAAAGAATTGACTCAAGAAAGAGAGCAAAGAGATATTAATAACTTTCTTTATACTATGGAGTCACTCATAGAGCAATATAATTACTTAAAAAAATCGCTATGAGTAGAAGCTATAACATATGGAACGAGATTAATTCGTGTGCTTATTCAAGTGCCAAAAGTTATGGAATAAAAAACCATAGCGAGATATATTCCTATTATGGAAGTAGTGCAACCCACTCGGAAAAATTAGGAACGATAAAATTTAGTAGGAAGCATTTATTTGAAAATTGGTACTCCTATTGTATTTTATTAGATGGTAAAATAATTCGACAAAGATACTTTAACAATAAAACTAAAGAGCATCGAAAAAGGTTACCAAGATCCCTTAACAAAATTTCTGACCAATGAGAATAAAACTTAAAGGAAAAGAAATAGACTTGATTTGTAAATTATTAAGAAATGACAAATCAAAATTAAGTATTAAATTATTAGACAAAATTTTACTTAAAATATACAAACGTTAATTATGGAAAATTTATTAAATAATTTTATGTTTTTCTTTGCGTGTGCAACGTATGGTTATGTATTATACATAATCATTTTTCCACCTAGAGAAACAAAAAAATAACATTATGGAAAAAACAATTTTAAATCCAATTAATGAAATTATTTTTCAAGTGCTAATGTATAAAGGTGGGCATATTTCCCACTCTGATTTGTGCCAAGCAATTGAAGAAATATTTCATCACTATAATATAAAGAATAAAAAGAACTAAATTCTTTTTTCTTTGTTAGTTAGTTTGAACCCTCTAAAGATTCGAATCTTCTTTAGGGGGTTTTTTTATGCTCTTTATTTTCTTGATCTGATTAAGCCACAAAAAAAATGGGGAAGAAACTAATCAACCCCATCGTATTGAACCCTATCGTATTGAAACAACCCAATTAAATCTATTGACCTATTGAGTCTATTATTAATACAAATACAAGTAGGAAACCTGGCATTAAGAAAAATAGTGCTTCCATTATTTATTTATTAATTTAGT
>Ga0098045_1000962_pt1 | contig 10611 bp, 25 predicted proteins | sample 11_taG_FD_77071 | JGI IMG/M metagenome (GOLD analysis project Ga0098045, IMG submission 77071) | Marine viral communities from the Subarctic Pacific Ocean - 11_ETSP_OMZ_AT15265 metaG | ecosystem: Environmental > Aquatic > Marine > Oceanic | place: Pacific Ocean | collected 2015-01-16 | reverse complement strand
CGAGGCATGTAAAGAACGCTTCGATAACTTACCATCGTTCAACAAGTATAAATCCTATACTCAGACTTATAATATGCCAAAGTTTGTAAGAGCGTTAGGAGATGAAGTCTTAGTACCGTAAGGTACGGGCTTCCCCCTCTGGGGGTGTATAGTAACTGTATAGCATAGTAAAGTAATGTAACGTAATTTCAGACAGCAGACGTAAAACGTGTATAGTATATTCCAGAATAGAAATGTAAAGTGTAAGCAACCGCAAAAAACATGACAATAGCCCTATATATTATATATATAACACCCTAATGTCATACTTTTTTTCGATGTTTTTGATGTGTAGAGATGGGGTTGCACCCCTCCTGTTTCTAAAAACTATAAACAAACCATACCTTTTTATAACATACTGTTAGGAATATAACAAACTGTTTAATTGGGTGCTTTATGCTTCCGAGCAAATTCGGTACGACTGAATTTTGATAAATACTCTGAACGCAATAATTAACACATAGTATGAATAACCCCATAGTAGATGAGCCGATGTATAGAGTCAAGATGCGAGTTGACACGTATCATAACCTACCAACCTTACGAATTGGTCGTAACAAGTTTTACGGCTTTCGCATAGGGAGAGTACCGCGTAAGTTTCATGATACCACCCGTAAGCTTCATTATACTTGGTTCACCTACAAGGGTTATATCTTCATCGATTCTTATGCGGTCAGTAAATCAGATATTAACTTAGCCTTAGATAAAAAATATTAATATGAGTAGACAATTTTTAACAGTACTATGCGAGAAGATTGGAACAGTACACCAGTATGAATTACCAGAGTTAGAAAATGGTAAGCGGTATGAGCAGTTATGCGAAGAGATATTTGATTTTATGTATCTTCGAGGTTTTAAGTCTGGTAGCACCGTATGGATGGTTCATGACAGGGAAGGTATGTTTTTCCACAGGGACAATAGAGTTAACTTTTTAAAGGAAGGATTATGAGAGTAAGAGAATTATTAATGAGGATATATGGACCAGACTATGACCCAGACATGGAGGTTACATTTTACAGAAGAGCTGATGATGATAGCCATCAAGAGGGAGTAGTCAGTATGGTAAGAGTAGATGACAAAGATGTTCATGTACAATACTTTGAAGGGTCTAAAAAGTTAGAAAAAAGTTTAGAAATAATATTAACATAAAGCAATATGGTACGAGAAGTAAAACCGTTTAAAATCTCAGTTGAGCATTGGGACAAGAAAGTCACAGTAGAAGTGAATCATTCAGACATTACATGGGATGAGTATGTAGATTTATTAAAAGAAGTAACAAGAGCCGTTGGATGGTCAGATAGTAGTATATCCGAATTGTTTGACAATTAAATATAATATGAAAGTAGTAAAAGAAAAAATAAAAGCGACAAGCGTAGATTACTGTATTGACATTGAACACAAGGGGAATATTTACCAAATAGTTTTTTGGTATGACCTTTGTGAAGATGACTACAATAATATGGAACTAAAACCTTACAAAGACATCGTAATTGGCAAACCCTTTTTACATGAGTTATCTGAAAAAGAGGTTGATGAAATAAAAAAATATGCACTCGAAGTTTGGAAAAATACAGATTTATTTATATACATGAAACCCGAGTTAATTAAAAGAAAATATTTTGTATAATGACAGTATACACATTACATTTACCAGAGGATAGACAGTCAGAAGTAGAACAGCTCAACAGGGACGGAAATTTCAACCATTGTAGTTTCTATGTTGTATCCCACGACGGAAGGCAAGTGGAGATAGAGTATGCTCCCTATGTTGCCATCGAAGAGGACTGGGAGGTGATTCAAGACCTTGAGCTACTTAGTTCTTGGCTTGGGTACAGAGAGTACGAGTATACCATAACTCAGCGTGAGGTATGCTTAGACTAATCAGAAGCTTTATCTATGGGGACATGAAAGTGCGTATTGGAAAACACAAAGTAGAGGTTTTTCACATCGTCGCTATCCTCGGGTACTTGTGGTGTTGCTACCACGTATGGACAGAATATATGATAATAACTAAAAACTAAAGTAAAACTATGAACATCATTGAACAATTAGGTATCGCTCCTTACGACGAAGGAGGATTAGTATCAAACACATACACAGGAAGTACTTGTATGTTAACAGCAGAGGAGTTGGCAGTCTATGATTTTATTATAGGTGCAGAAAAGACCCTTATGTATGACTCAAAAGAAATGGACGAGAACTTAGTCTATAAACTACGAACTGACTTTCACAGAGGATTAAACTGGTTTAAGGAAACTAACGCCAGGGTTTACATGGAATTACTTGACTGATATGATAGAGATAAGAGTAAATAAATCAGCAAGAGAAAAGCAAGCCAGGGACTTCTTGAACAACACTATTATTATGGCTCAAGATGTAGCTGACAGAGGAAGGGATAAGTTTCGTATGAGATACCCTCGTAACATTGGACTTGGACCTCACGAGCTTATGGATATGGTGGAGAAGGAAACAAACAACACAGTCTACGGAGGATACAAGTGTATCACCGATGGATTTATAACTTTCAACATCAGAAACTAATGAGAAGGTTAGTTATCCAAGTAGATATGGATGGGCAAGACAAGCCCACTAATGTAGACATAAAAGAGTTTTTGGAAAACCTACCAAAGTATATTACTAACGACAAGACGCTATCCTAAGCAAATTTGGTACGACTGAATTTTGATAATTATGTAAATACGAAATTCAGCCGACAATGAAACGCATTATAGTAACCCTTGAAGAGAGAAAGATGGCAACGAGAGTTCCGCCACCTTACAGAAATAAAAAAAAGTATAACAGAAAAAATAAACACAAGAAGAATGATAGCAGTATTTAAATCTCCAAGCGAGCAAGAACTTATGGAAAAACTTGAGGTAGGTAGCCACAGGCTCAATACCTTTATCGATGTAGACTACTTCGATTTGGTTAAAGCCTTCGGTCAGCCGTCTTTACCAAAAGAGTCACCAGATGGTAAGGTGCAAAAAGAATGGATACTTGAGCATAATGGAAACATATACACCATCTATGACTGGAGGACTGGCTCCGAGGAGTTCACCACACAAGAGCTTACCGCTTGGAATGTTGGTGGTACAAACGCATCTTTAGATTTCCTCGAGGAGCTGAAGTCGTATTTGCCACCATCTGCTTCATTCGTCTTTAATTGGGATAAAAATGATAAGTAAAAACACAGAACCAAGAGAACCAGGAGAGTTCTTATGGGTTGATAAAATGCTTGTTCGCTCTACCTTTATGGAGATATATACAGAAATGGACAAGTTTTATTACAAAATAGTACAAGAAGGAAGACAAGACAAAGAAGTTTATTTAATGCTTGACGACATAGCCAATAGGTTAGCGGTAACATTACACGAGATAGAGAAAAAAGATTATATATGACAATGACACAAGAAGATTTTGAAAAAAGCCACGAAAAAGTAAATACCTTTGTTACAAAAGCAGAATGCATGGAAGCCCTTGAGTATCTATATGGCATGGGTGTTGAGAACATGAGAAGTGACGAAGCACACTATACAATGATTTTAATAAAGAAAGTAGCAAGAATATATAAAGAAGACTTATGGCGGGAAAAGAACTAACAACAGAAGAAAAAGTAGAAGCAATACAAAAACTATGGGATTGCAAGTTTGAGATTGGAGACTTAAATGACCACTACAACGGAGATTTTACTGTAGATTCTTCTTACAAAAGAAGACCAGACTATTTTGTATGGAAAACCGAGACAGCAGATGGATACTACTGCTATGTATTGAAAGACGGATACAATGATGACATCAATCCGACAACAGAATTATACACTGAAGACGGAGTAGAAGACTTGAAAGATGAAATCAGAGAATGTCTTGAGAGCGGTAACGTAGTTAAGATAGATGATACCATTGCAACAGAGCTTGAGATGGATACCGATGACGATTCAAGTTGGGCGAGTAATGAGTTTTGGGTAGACCTATACGACGAGTTAGTTGACAATGGAGACATTGAAGAGGAGGATGAGGATGAAGAAGACTACTTGTTTTTCGAAGAAGCTAAGATAAAAAAAGAAGATAACCAATGATAGTACAAACAGTTCACAGACACGACTTTATTGACTCTCCAGCATTGCGCAAGAATTTTACTTACGCTGGTAGAAATGCTCTTTATGATATGTTTGAGAATATGTCAGAAGACTGGGGTCAAGATTATCAGTTTGACCCTATCGCTATTCGCTGTTATTACAGTGAGTATGAAGACCTTGAGGAAATTCAATTAGACTATCCTCAAATCAAAGACATGGAAGACTTAAAAAATCATACACACGTATGGGAGTATAAGATGGAGTTTATAGATAGAACAGAAAAAGGTATAATAATAGAACAATTTTAAGTATGGGATATAGATCACAAGTATGGCTCGGTATACACGACGACTACCGACAAGATTTTAAATTATTAGAGAAGGACTACGGAGAGTTTTTCTACAGAAAAGGTAGATGTAAAAGAACCAATGTTACTATCTACAAAACAAGATGGGACACTAAGTGGTACAGCGAATGTGAACCAGTATCTTCTTATGAGGATATTATCAAGGCAGACACGTACAAGAACTGGATAGTTGCCATAGGTGAGGACAATGCAATCCACACTGACCTTGGAGACTGGTGGGATTATATTCAAATGGAATGGAAAGTAAAATTAAATTTAGATTAATATGGCAAATCACTGTTGGAATACAATGTCAATCACTCAATACAAAGAGGATGACAAGCAAAAGATAATAGACTTTTTTAAGTCTTACGAGAACTATGACTACCTAACTCACTGGGGCGACTCTTTGCTTAAACCAGAAGACAGAACAGTTGGAGAAATTACAATGGATAACTGCTACAAGTGGGGTTCAAGATGGTGGGACTTTGATTTAGAAGTTGGAGATGATTATATTCAAATCGATGGGGACTCAGCTTGGTCACCTATGTGTGAGCTTGCATCACTAATATCAGAGGTTTTTGAATGCCATGTAAACCTTGATTATAGCGAACCTGGAATGGACTTTGCTGGTATTGAAAACTACAAAAATGGAGCTATGATAGATATAGAGGAGTTTACATACAGAGAGTATGAGTATAAGTTTATGGACTCACACTATCATGCTCAGAAAATTATCGAGGACATAAGAGATGGATATTATGAAGGCGAAACCCTTGAGGATTTCTTACATTCAGTATCATACCTTAACAAATCTCACAAAGATGAGGTGCAAGAAGAATTTGCAAAACAATTAAAAATAAATACATAATCAATTAACTTTTATTAACTTTACAACTATGAGACAAAAAACAGACAAAATGAATTTCAAATTACACTTCGCATGTTCAAAAGATGACCTAAGACCATCTATGACACAAGTGTATGTAACCAAAAAGAACATCGTAGCTACAGATGCCAACATCTTAGCTGTTGTTCCAACAGAAGACGTATTCGATGACCCATCTATTGAGTTATTACCAGAAGAGGGAATGTACATCGATTCAAACGACTGGAAAAAATTAGTAGGAGCGTATCAAGTGATTTACAACGGAGAGTTTGTTGTAGCATTCTTCCCCCGCAAAAGCGAGGCTCACGTTAGACCTCGTACCATTGAGGACGTAGGTAACTACCCACAATGGGAGCAAATCGTACCTGACGCATCTAAATTCGACTCTGTTGGTCGAATCGGATTGATCCCCAAGATGCTATACAACTTGCACCAAGCTCTCGACGTTCCTACATTCAAATTAGAGTTTATTGGCGATAACAAGCCAGTAGCTGTAGGTATGCCAGATGACAAATACAGTACTTCTGGTAACCAGTACGGTATCATCATGCCCTTACTCATCCAAGATGACAAGGATGAGGATTTAAGTGGCAATGGTGATGAAGACCAAGATGTAGTCGATACCTTAGACCAAGAGGTAGAGGTTACAGACGAGGTACAGGCAGTAATTAATCAATAATATATGACCCAAGAGGAAATGGAAAACATCGCTAATCTCATAGCCGACAAGCTATGGGAGAAGCAGATGCAGTTAGAAACTGAATCAGAAGAGACCGAGAACAAAATCGGAGAGATGTCTAAGCTTGAGACAATGCTTAGTATCTACGAACAAAGTGAGCAGTACAAGAAAGCTTATGAGGTAAAGATGCGACTTGATAAAATCAAGAGAGAGCTTACCGAAGCTGGAGTACTTAAAGAAAATAATGAAAATCAACTGTAGTTCATAGTTGTTTTAGTTTGGTTGTTTAGTTCCCCGATGCTGTAGTGGTGTCGGGGTAATCTAACAAAAAAACCTGACAATAGGGTGTTATAATTATAATATATGGAGCTAATGTCATACCGAAAGATGGATTTTCTGCATCGAAACAGAATCATCTACAAGAGAATGCCTGTTACGGATATTCCGACAGAGACGTATGATTGGGGCTGGTATTATGAGAATGGAACTTCTGAGTTTTATTCTTTGTTCAATACTAAGGTTAGAATCAACTCCTACAAGAGTTTGAAGTGGCATATCATTGTGCTACGCTACCTTAACATGAGCATCGAACCCCAGAAGTTTTACACCCTCTGTGAATATATAATAGACCAAAACAATGGATTTATCACTTTTAGCGTCTCTGTTAGCATTCTGCACAATATTCTTGCAGAGGTATTAGAGATTGAGTTTCACAACCCTCCTAACACAAGAGTTAGGAAGATTATATTTAAGGACGGGATAGGACTCTCTGCTGTGGACAAGCTAAAGATAGTTGGCTCTGTCATTGGTAGAAAGAAAAATGCTACAAACTTTGATATTTACGAAAGTATGTTGTATCTTCACCATCAAAGACAAAAGATAACTATGCGTAAAATAGCTGGGTATCTCAACGTATCGGAGAGGACCTTATACAGAAACATGGACAATGACCTAAAGGTCGAAAAGAAGATTTTAAATGAAGCATTACAACAGGGAGAACTATTCGCGTTATAAAAAAGATTTAGATACCTCTACAAGATTAATAGAGGGGAAGTTTTGGGATGAGTATACCAGAGAGGAGCTCATCATTAAATTCATGCCGTATGCTGAAGACATAGCTAGAAGCTTTTCAGTGGCAGAAAAAGTCTGCGGTATATTAAGTATCGAAGATTTAATACAGGAGGCAAACAAGAGTCTGGTATCAGCCATTGACCGACTTGACTTTGACTTCATGAATCCCAATGATGATTATGAAAAACAAATCAAAGGGTTCATATCAAAGCGTATTAGAGGGGGTGTTAGACGTGCGATTGATGCTAATCGTGGGGACATTAGAATCCCAGAATACAAACTAACCGAGATACGCAAAAGTGAGGGCAAGGACAGGAAGTTAGTGCAGATGTTTTTTAATTCCATCTTTCTATCTATCGATGACAAGATTGACCAGTCAAGCGATAAAAGTTTTGAGATAGAGGACAAACCAGATGGATATAACATTGTGTTGCTTAACAAATACATACTGTCTTTGATGCAGAAGCATCTTAATGACAGAGAGTACGACGTCCTTCGCCTTAGCTTTGGTTTAGATTGCGATAAGATGCCAGCAAAAGAAATTGCAAAGCTTCTAAACATTCAAGGCACAGCTGACTTTGTTCGGGTCTCTCAGATTAAAAGGGAGGCCTTAGACAAGCTTATTGACAGCGTAGAGCCAGAGGATGTATTGGATTTTATAAACTAGAAAAAATTAAATTATATATGAGTACAACACTTAGTAAAAACGAAATGTTGCGTGAGCTATTCGTTAAGTATGGTCTTCACAAAGAAGACACGTTCAAGTCTCCACAAGGCTGGACTATTATCACACGCTCTGGTATTGACAAGATTCAAGCAGAAGCTGACATCGACATTGACTATGACATGTTAGAACTTACACAAGGTAAGTCTGCTGCGGTAAAGGCTACTGCAACTTGGAATGACCGAAGACTAACCACCTTTGGTGAGGCAAACGAGAAGAACTGCCGTCAGTCTTATGTACTGGCTATGGCGGAAAAACGTGCAATGTCGCGTATTGTACTGAAGCTCACAGGGTTTTATGCTCTTGGTGTGTTCGGTCAAGATGAGTCTGATGACTTTGTCGATGCAAATAAATACCAACTAAAGAAATCTATCTAATGACACATGAAGAAATTATTGAGAAACTCAAAGACGATGAAAACTATTATGGTGACTTTGGTAACCAGTTCCTTAGTAACTCTGATATTGGCACACTATTTACCAATCCCCTTGAGTTTAAGAAACAATCTGTCAGTAGCGTCAACCTTGTCATTGGCAGTTACTTGCATACTTGCGTCTTGGAACCTCATAAACTCGATTCCTTCAAAATAATTGACGCCTCTAACCGTAACGTCAAACGCTACAAAGAGGAGTCTGAAGGTGAGATATGTCTACTAAGACACGAGGCTGACCATGTGTACCGAATGAGAGATACCCTTATGAAGAATACAATCATAAGGGACCTCATCATAGGTTCACGCAAAGAAACTGAAGTGTTATATGAGATGCCAGGTATTGCAGAAATCAATGGACACATGTGGAAAGGTAAGGCTGATGTTATCAACAAAGATGAAAAGCTTGTTATAGATCTCAAGTCTACATCTGACATTAACAACTTTTACTATTCAGCCAAGAAATACAATTACGATAGTCAAGCATATTTATATAATCATATATTTGGTGTGCCATTAATTTTCGTAGTAATTGATAAAAAGTCATTAAAAATTAATATCTTTGAAGTATCAAATGAGACATTACAACGCGGTGAAGAAAAAGTTCAGAAAGCTGTTGACATCTTCAACTTGTATCACAACACTAATGGATTTAACCCGAACGAGTATATTGAGACGAAAATACTATAAGATGTATAACTATAGGATAAAAGAAATATTGAAAGTGATTGACGGAGATACAGTTGAGGTTTTAGTAGACCTTGGCTTCTCTGTGTATCACAAAACTAGAGTTAGGCTTATCGGGATTGACACTCCAGAGATAAGAACAAAAGACCAGGAGGAAAAAGAGCGTGGTCTTGAAGCTCTTGACTTTATTGTTGACTACTTCAGAATGATGGAGCATGAAGAGAAAGTACTTGAGTCTGAGAAGCTAGATGGCTTTGGTCGTAGTCTCGGTAGGATTATTGTAGGAGGTGTTGATATAGGAGAGGAATTACTAAACAGTGGACACGCAAAACCTTATGAAAGAAAATAAAACAATAACAGGAATGAGAGTATATGGAGATAAAAAAATAAAGGAAGTTACAAGGCAGTCTGATGTAATTACATGGGTTGTACTTGTAGTTTCCTTTTGTGCTATGCTTTATTCAATCATCAATTTTTTAACAAATTAAATTATATACCATGGCTTTAATTTTAAGTGGCGGTATCTGTCTTACCGATGTTCCAAAAGACAAGATTATTAGTGGTAAAAAGGGTAAGTATGCAAACCTTACCATTACCATCAACGACGAACCAGACAAGTTCGGCAACAACGCAAGTATAACTTTGGCTCAGACCAAAGAAGAAAGGGAGGCTAAGTCTCCTAGAGTGTACTTGGGTAATTGCAAACTTGTTTGGACTAACGACGTAATGCCAAAAGTACCACCGAGAGATGGTGCACCTATGCAAAGCTCTGCTCCGCAAAGTAGTTCTAATGATGATTTGCCGTTCTGATGTTCGACGATGACTACATTAGCATATCAAAAGATGAAAACGGAAACGTAACTTCCGTAGAAGACTAACCACAAAATATTTTACCAATGCAAGTTGAGACTTACGAGATTAATGGTTTTGAGATAGACGATTTCAACGTCTACAAATTAGAAGAAGGCAAGACACAAGGAATCTGCCCACTATGTTCTCATGACAGAAAACCTTCGAACAAGAAGCTTAAATGCGCTTCGTATGATTGGAAGCGTGGTCTCGGTACTTGTCACAACTGTAATCAAACCTTTCAGATGCATACCTATAAACGTAAGGGGGATGCTCAGAAAGAGTATGCCAAACCAGAGCCTATTGATGAATTGGACATTAGTCAGAAGGCTAAGGATTGGTTTGAAAGTAGGGGTATATCACCCAAGACTCTCTTTGACCTAGGTGTTGGGGAGGGTCTTGAGTATATGCCACAGACAAGCAAGGTCGAGAATACAATTCAATTCAACTACTACATTGGTGGAGAACTTGTTAACATCAAATACCGAGATGGAAGAAAAAACTTCAAACTCTACAAGGGTGCTGAAAAAGTATTCTACAACATTGATGCAACTAATGGTTATGACAGCGTATATATCGTTGAGGGAGAGATGGATGTTCTTTCTTTCCATGAAGCTGGAATTAAAAATTGCATCAGTGTCCCTAATGGCGCTACTCTTAATAGTAATAATCTCGAATATCTTGACAGTTGTATAGATTATTTTGCTGACAAGGAGAAAATTATTATTGCTGTTGATTCTGACGAGGCTGGTCAAGCTTTACAATCTGAGCTTGTTCGTAGACTGGGGGCAGAATTGTGCTATACACTTTACTTTAAAGACT
>Ga0098045_1000959_pt1 | contig 10623 bp, 8 predicted proteins | sample 11_taG_FD_77071 | JGI IMG/M metagenome (GOLD analysis project Ga0098045, IMG submission 77071) | Marine viral communities from the Subarctic Pacific Ocean - 11_ETSP_OMZ_AT15265 metaG | ecosystem: Environmental > Aquatic > Marine > Oceanic | place: Pacific Ocean | collected 2015-01-16 | reverse complement strand
TTTGAATTATATCAAGTTTTTCTAATGTTTTGTTAAAGTTACCATAATTATTTTTAGGATCGGCTATACGTTCTTGAATTAATTCTGAAAGATATACCTGTTCTTCTGGATCTAAATTTTTAATTGTATTGTTTGCTGCATCAAAAGCATTATCAATATTTTTAAATTCATTTGCATTAGCTCTTTCAGAAATATTATAAATATCTCTTAAAGATCGTGAAATATTAGCTTCCATTCTTTGGGGAACAGCAAGGTGTTTTCTATGTTGCTCCATCATATTATTAACCATTTTACGAATAGGTCCAGAAACTCCTTGACCACTTTCTTCAAATCCTTCAACTTTATCTAAAAGTTTGAATAATGCTGTAGTGTAGGATCTTGATGCTGTATCTGCTTGATTCTGTAAATAATCAATTTTAGTTAAGTTTTCAAGTACTTGTTTATAACTTTGAGTTGGTGTAAGTAAACTCGCTCTATTTGCAACTCTACCCATTTGTAAATAACTTTCTTTTGCTCCTTCAAATAAACCTATTGACCAGTTAGCTTCAGTTGCTGATGTTAAATCAGCTAAAATTGCATCTACTTCTTTTACAAGTTTTGGATCAGTAGAGCCTTTTAGTAAACTAGATCTAAGACTTTCTCTTTGTTCTTTAAAAGCTCGATAACCTTTAAATAAAGTATCGTAAACCTCTGGTGTTTCTTGTTTCACAGTAGCTAAAGTTCTTGTGATTTCTCTAAATACTTTACTAGTTTTGGGATCTTCTATTAAACCTTGTAAAAGATTTCTTTCTTGAGCAGTAACTTCAACATCTTTTGCTAGGCTTGCTAAACCACCTTTACCTTTTATAATTTGATCTTTATCGCCTTTAGATATTCCTAATTGACCTTTTTCAATTATATCAAATACAGTATCTAACTGACCATCAAAGAAAAGTTTTGCTGTAGCTCTTGTACCTAATACAGAACCTATAACTGGCATCACGGCTCTTTTACCAATAAATGAACCAAGACCTATTCCTACTATTGGACCCAAGATACTTACAGCACCTAAAATACCGGTAGAGTTAAGAGGGTCCATGTTAGCAAAGGAGTCTTTAAACATTTCTTGTGTTGCACTTGAAGCCACAACACTACCTAATGTTAGAGCCTGTTCAAATGCTATAGTTTGTTTGAGATCACGAGAACTAGTAATTGCTCCTTTTCTTAAACCTGTCCATGTCTTACCAAGCAACCCTTGTCCTGATTGTTTATTTCGTAAAGCAACTAATGCTGCATTAGGATCAAAAACACCATTTTTAGTATACTTAGAATTTCTTCTTACTATTTTTTTTGTGCCTTCAAGTCCAAGCCTTGCTAGACCTGTTAGACTCATAGCATTAGCAGCTATTTCTAGTCCACTTAACACAGTTGATTCTGTTGCTCCTAGAGGAACACCACCGGGAGTAGCCATTTCTCTGTCAGGAGAAATTATAGTTTCATCTATTGGTGTTAAATTAAAATAAAATTGGGCTGCTCTTGCAACTATGCCATCTCCTCTGGAAAGCTCTGCAATAAATTTGTCACTTGCTGTTACACCCATCTCTCCATCTGGTATTGCTGCATAAACCATATCAAAGGTTATATTTTTCTTTTCTTCTTCTGTAAATTTATCTTCAACACCAAATCTTCTTGCCATCCATAAAGGATTTTTAACAAAAGGTTGAACATATTTTTGAGCAAAATCTACTGCTTTTGGTTTACGACTTAAAGCAAGATCAACAATATTACTAGGAATACCAGTTACTATAGAATATGCTTGCCTTTGAAAAAGCGTTCTTATACCTAGTGCTTCTTTTGCTCTGATCAAACTTTCTTCATCAAAAGGAGAAGCAGTAATATCTAGAAATTTATTATCTAGTAATCTTTGTGCTTGACCAAACATACCTTCTTTAGATTTTTCACCAGCCTTAATTTCTAGATTGTTAAAACCATACTGTTCAAGATTTCCCAAAACAACTTTATTTTTTATTACATTTTCTTCTATTTCATTAAGTTTTTCTGGGTAGTATTTTTTAAAATGATTAAAAACATTTGGATTATTTTTTACAAGATCATACTCATGTTGCCAATAAAACTTTTTATATTCTTGTGGATTTGCTTGTAGAGTTTTAAGATTATCCTTACCATACAATCTAGCCATCATTTTAGCTAGTGTTCTTTCCATTTGTTTTGGTGTATAGGCATTTTTTTCTACTACTTCTTCTACTATTGGAGTTTTTTCAGTAGAACCTATTGCTTGTTGTAACATAGGTTGCTGTTGCTGTTCTTCTTGGGGTATCATTCTAGGATTAAAATTTTCTGTTCCAATATGACGTAGCTTTCCACTTTTTGTTCTTACAGTAAGACGTTCAGCCATATCTTTTGCAGAAATTGGCACAGATTCAGCAGCTAATGTGTAATCAACATCAGCCATTAGTTCTTTACCTTCAATAGTTGTTGGTACTCTCTTTTTTTCCATCTAGTCTGTTTCCTTTAAGATTACAATTTATTTGGGTTTAACGTCATCGGCGTCTTCATCAGATATTAAATTATCCTCCTCTTCATTGCCTATCAAAAACTCTTCTTCTTGTTTTATTTTGTTACCAAATAGATCCACATTGCTATCATTAAGCTCAATCATGTTCTTTGGTCTATATTGATTATAGTATTCAACTATATTTGATGTTGCTCTTGTTCTTCTTGTAGAGTCATCAAGTAGTTTATTGTAAACACCAGTAGCAATATTAGACTGATATTGAGGTTTATTAGGATCTAAAACTCTTGCAATTCCCAACTGTTTTTTATTTTCAACAACTTGATCTTCCATTTTTGAATGAAGATCTCTCATAACTTGTGCAATTAATTTTCTATTTTCTGCTGGATTTGTAGCAAAAGTACCAAATAAAGCATTTTGTGTTGCCATAAAATCAGCGTTAGATACAGCATTACCACCAGCACCCCCTTGAATATATTTTGCAAAAGAAAAGGTAAGAGTTAGTTTTTCCATTGCAAACTTATAAGAGGCAAGAGCTTCAGCATTATTTGGATCGTTTTGTAATTGTAACTCAGCATTTCTTACTTCTCTTGATATAGATTGTAAAACATCTTTTCGTTGAGCTTCACTTAAATCAGTTTTTTCAATTTCAGCAGCAAGTCTAGATTGTATTTGTCCTAAACGATTTTCTTGTACAGCCGTTGTAATTTTTGCTCCGTCAAAAAAATCAAACAATTCTTTTACACCAACAAGTTTATCTAATCCACTTTTTACAAGACTAGAACTCATATTGGTAGTTATAGGTTCTTCTTCAATCATAAGTTGCATAATATTCATAGCACCATCTTGAATATTTCTTGCTCTTTGTATATTCTCTCTTATAGTTTTTCCACCTTCTGGAATAGGATTAAAAGTTAGTGGGTTTCCTTGAAAATCTCTTCTAGAATTTTTAATAGCATCTGCCTTTGTTACTATGTTAAAAATATCATTATCAGTCAAATTTTTGTTATTTTTTAGTAGTGCTCTTGTTCCTGCAAAATATTCTTGATCATCTATCTCATCAGTATTATATTCTTTTGTAAGTTTTATAAAATCAGGATTTACATACAAGGATTTAATTTGTGAAGAAAATTGACCTAATGATGCGTCAGTTTCTGTTTGTGCAAAAGAATTAGCATATTTTCTATCTGTAAAAATTTTGTTATATTTATTTTTAGCCTCAACAAAACCTGAACCATATTTAGCTATTTCTTGTTCTTTAAAAAATGGTGTGGCAAATATATGAGTAGAACCAAATAAAACTCTAGGAGTATAAGATGGATTTTTTGTTCCATCCTTATTATCTTTCATATTTACACTATAAGAAGTAGTCCATAAATCATTAAGTTCTCTATCCCATCCATTTTTTTTAATTATATCTTGGGCTGCCTCTAACGATATTTTTTTATTATTAACAGCATCTACCAATGGTTTCATTGCTCTGTCTATTTGTGTTCTTTTTGAAAACAATCTACTTTTTGCATCAGTACCTGCAATCTCACCAGTAAAACCATCAGGTAAATATGTTGAATCAGCACCAAAACGAACAGCAACTTTTTTCTTAGACGCTGTATTTTTAGCATCAACTTTATATTTTTCTATTGCTTCTTTACTAAGAATATCCATCCCTTTTAAAATTTTTTCATAACCAAACCTAGTATCTAGAAGATCTTTTTCATCTTCTAGTTTAGCTATTCTGTCTCTTTCTTTAACTCTTTCGTTAAGTAAATGTTGTGCTCCTCCTCCAACAAAAGATGCTATTGCTTGTCCAAAATCAATTGCCATTGGTGTTCTCCACTTCACTCATAAAACTATTTTTATCAAATTCTGGTTTACTTTTTTCTTCTTCTTCTGAAGGCATCTCTTCATCAAAATTGTTAGAAAGAACTTCAGCATATCGAGTAGGATTTAGATCTCTCATAAGATCCATAATGTCATCTTGCGGAATAATATCTAATTCTACTGAATTATTAAACTTAGGTGAGATCCCTGCTTTTCTAGCGTTTGTTAATAACTTCAAAGAAATAGGAACATTTAATAACTCAGCCACATCAGGATTAACTTTTCCATTTGTAAAAGCACCAAAAGATATTGTTCTTGCTATAGTTTCAATCGGTACACCAGCATCCATTAATCGTAACAAATCTAATTTTCTTTCAGGAACTTCCATTCTTTGTTCTATATCCTTATAGGCTTCTTTTATATCAACGTGTTCTGGAGGAGAATCCCACGGCCACTTACCTTCTGGTTGTGTTAAACTATATCCTGCTGGTGGTACAGAAAAAGGATCAACACCAAGTTTTTCATATCCTTTTTGTAATTCTTTTTGTGCCATTATTTTTCCTTAACCTATAAAAAATTTATTAAGTTCTTTTTGTGCAATTTCTCTATCTTTTGCTGGAATATCCTCTAGATAATTACCTAAAATTTCTGATGCTAATTCACCCATGCTATTGTCTTGTGATCGTTGAGGAATTTGTTGTAATTCCATTCCTCTTTCTCTAGCTCCTTCTTCGGTAAGTCTGTAAGCCTCTACAAAACCATTTCCACCACTACCACTTGTAGTAGTACCAGCACCTTTTTTACCACCTCCAAGAATACCGCCTATAATAGTTGGGGCTACAGCTTTAAGAACACCGCCTGCAATACTACCTAAAGAATATTTTTTTCTCATCTTTACCTCTACTTTAATTAAATAACTTGTCAAAAACTAAACCACCAACAGCACCTATAGCTTTACCAAAGTTTGCAGAATACTGTAAATCTTTATTTATATCTCCTCGTTGAGCAAGGAGAGCAGCTTGATGTGCTCTTTCAACAGCAGCTTCAGTTGTTTGAATTACAAATGCAGCCTCATCTCTGTATTGTTGCCACAAATTATTTTGTGCAGCTACAGATAATCCTAATAGGGCTTGAGCATTGGCTCTATTAACTTCATTTTGTGTTGCGGTATTTTGTGTATTAATTTGTCTACGCCATTGAGCATTAGATTGATCTATCTGTGCTCTCATGTTTGCATTAAATCTATCACGACTATCAGATAATTCAGCATTAAATGTAGAAATAGAATTTGTTTGTCCTGCATTAAATTGATCTACGGCAGCTAGTCTGTTAGCATTTGCTTCTTCAACTTGTATTTGGTTTTTAGCATTTAGTTGTCGTGTAGCATTTTCTTGAGAAGCATCAGTAAACATCTCTTGAAGTTTACCATTATAACTTATAGTGTTTGAGGCTTGTGTGTTAGATAGATTCTGTAAATCAACACTTAAAAAGTTTTTAGCATTATTTACAGCAGATGTCAACCTTGCATTAAGATTTGCTGTGTCCATTTGTGCAAAAGTTGCAGCTTTTTGTAATGCAGCAGATTGTTGATTACTAAGATTTTGTAATTGTATTCTTTGTTGTGCTTGAGCATCTCCAGCAGCTATTGGTAAAGCACTTTCTAAAACTGATTGAGCTATAGCAGCGGCAGCCATACTAGAAGCACCTAAACCTCTTTGTTGCATAACTTGTGATGCACCTCTAGCAGCACCAGAAGCCCACGGCGGTAATGGTTTACCTTCTTCTATAGTATTATACAATTCTCCTAGTTGATATTGTATAGTAGCTTTTTCATCTAGATCTTGTGTAGCAGCAACAGGTATAGCTTGTTCTGAAACAGTTCCCTGTGGTGAGATAATAGTTTGTGTAGGTGCTACTTGCGTTGCTGCTTGAGCAACACCAACATCTCCTATTTGTTTTGCTGTTATGGTTGGTGTTGTTAATGTAGTTGGTGTAGCTACTTGTGCTGGTGTTTGAGCCGTTGCTACAGTAGCAGGGGTTGCACCTGTAATTTCTGGTGTTTGTATCAATTCTCCGGGTTGTGCTGTTTGTCCTGCTCCAACAAAAGTAGTACCAGTTGGTAATACTGGAGCTACAGCTTGACTTCCCATAATTTCTCTAATCGGTTGATTTCTTTCATCAACAGTTGTGGGGGCTTCAGATAAATCTGTCATATTATTTTCCTTATACCTACAAAGATTGTTCTAGTATGTTTATGTCTTTTAACCTATCCCAAGCATGACCATCAAAAACAGGATATACTTCTTTACTTTTGTAATCGACAATTATTAATGTCCAATTATTATCGTCATCAAAACCTATTGACATCAAACTATTGCCACCATCTAATAAACCTGTCGAGGCTGATGGGTCTTGTTTCCAGTTAGATCCGCTAATTACAATGCAATAAGAGTAAGGATTACTTTTAGGTACCATTAATAGTGACCACTTTTTTTGTGGATTTACTGTAATTCCTATTAGAACTCCGTTACTTCCTACTCCTTGCTCTGTTAATATTTCGCCAAAACTACTTTTAAGACCTTGTAAAAAACTTTGTCTTTCTCCGCACATTAATTGTTGTGCTTGTGTTGATGTTGCTAAAAAACTAGCAACTAAAATAAATATTACACCTATTATATTAAATATTTTCATGCTAATTCAAACCATTCTGTTTAAGGTTTTGGATATTTATCTTTAACTTTTTTAATTTCAGCTTTCCAAGAATCAATACCATTGTGATATATTTCATCCAACTGGTCGGCTAACTTTGGGTATTCTGCTTTACGATTTCTCTGGTATGCTTTAGCGGTATAATCAGATTTTTGTCGAGCAATTTCTGTGTCTATTGCTGAATCACTTGGTTGTGAAACATCACTATCGTTCCAAATAATAGTTGTATCGTTTACACTATATTTTGCCGTTGGAGTTAAAACTGTTAAAGCCTCGTTTATTTCTTGATTTGTTTTAGCCATGATTATGTTCCATCTATCTCTATCAAGTGCATATGACTTCCTTGTAGGGATGAGCCTTGATAATTTACATAACTATGTGAAGTTGTATAATTACTTCCATCATTAAGTCTTCTGTGTTGCAATTTGTAAGTCAGTTCAGCAGTTGAACTTGGGCTATCGACAAACATTATGGGTATTTGAAAAACAAAATATTTAGTTTCTGAACTACCGCTATCAACTCTAAATTGAATTTGCTGGTCATAAACCTCTGTACCTGACCCTCCGTCTGGGGTCCTAACAACTGCCAAATTTCCCCCATGCCAATGATTTTCTGTGGAACCAACCAATGTGTAATCAATAACCATCATCACAAGAACCTTATTGGAACTTGAGGCACAGGTAATGGTATCTGAAAATCCAACATCCGTTAGCGAAGTATTCGTAGTTGATGCGGTGGTAACAAACCTTCCACTTGATTGAACTTGTAAAAGTTTTCCACCACCAGCAGCAGCAGCAGCTTCAGCAATAGTTTGTTGACTAATTCTTGCCATCTTATGTTATCTCCATAACTGATATTGTTATATCAACAGCAGCACTTCCTGTTACTGTTAAAGAATCCGTTGCTTCTAGAACTAATTTTGAACCGCTTAAAACAGCTAGGGTATCATTAGCTGGTATTGCAGTTGCTGTTAATATTTCTACTGTTTCGTTATCTTCATTATTTGCACCTGCTCTTGAACCAGTATCTGAAGTAAGAGTTACAGTTGTAGTAATTGCTGATCCTGTAGTATTACCTATTTGAAATCCTAAAACTATTGCTGTGGTGCTACCTGCTACTGTATAAATTACATCTGCACTTGTAACACCAGCCTTAGTAATAACTTTAAACGTATTCGCCATGTTATATCTCCTATCCTAATGCAATGGCTAATGCTGTCGCTTCTAAGGCAGCATAAGTTGAAATGTCTGAAGCTGGTATTTGCTTCGTAGTTGTACCATCAATGATTATAATTCCATCTGCGTCATCTATTGTAATTGATGATGTTGATTTAGCAGAACCATCAAGTAAATTTAATTCTGCTGCTGTTGACCCTACATTTGTTCCACCAATATCTAATGTAGTCATTTGAACTTCACCAGCTACTGTTAATATTGCAGAACCTAATGTTAATAAGTCTGTGTCTCCTGCACCACCTATTGTACCACCAGATTTAATTACTAAGTCATCTTTGACTGTTAATAAACCTGCTGAACTTAATGTTAAAGCATCATTGGTAGAAGCAACACCTATTGTTCCACCATCTTTAATCATAATATCATCTGCAACAGTAAGTAGTCCAGCAGAACTTAATGACATTTTTTCTGATGCAGCTTCTGATGCACCTGTTTTAAATACTAACTTAGTTGCATTGTTATCGGCTGCAAAATCATCTTCTGATACAGCTTCAATACCTGCTGCTACTAATATAGCATCTGTTCCTGTACCTTCGTCTGGTGCTTGGAAATCTATTTTACCAATTACATCATTAGCAGCAATGTCAGTCTCACCAGTTTGTAATGTCAAAGATACTGGTTTGTCGTCTGCTGTAGCACTATGTTTAAGTAGTAATCCTTTATCTGCACTATGAGTTAAAGTAATTTCTTGGTCATTACCAAACTTTATTATTCCACCATCTGCAAGAAATAAATCAGAAAACTCAGCAGCAGCAGTACCAAGTGTTGCACCATCTGCACTAGCAGGAACTATAGATGTTCCTACAGTAGCTGTATTTAATACAGGACTTGTTAATGTTTTATTTGTTAAAGTTTGTGTTGCAACGAGAGATACTAAAGTTGAGTCAGCACCATCTGGTAGTAACATTTCATTTGTTACTCCTTCTGAGTGAGGTTGAGCTTTTAATATTTGACCATGTGAATTAGATTCACAATTAAATTGTATTGCACCTGAGTTGGTGTTGCCTCTTACTGTAACATGACCTGTTCCATTTGGCGCAAGTTCTAAATCTGCGTTTGAAGTTGTAACAATGTCTTGTCCATTCATGTCCAAGTTACCACCTAATTGTGGACTTGTATCTTCTACAATATCCGCTATTCCAGAACCAGATGCAGCTAATCCTGCTACAAGTGTGCTTCTAGAAATTTTCTTTAATCCACCACCAGAGGTATCTACAGCCAATAAAACATCATCATTTGCAACTGAAGATATTTCAGATAAATCTCCTACAGCAGTAGGATTATAATTTGTGCCATCAGCTATTAATAAGTTACCAGAGGTGTTTGTTGCCATTACAAGGTCATCACCTGATATAGTTAAGTCACCAGATAATGTTACATTACCATTTGATGCTATGGTTATGGCATCCGTTGTAGACGATACTCCGATAGTTTTTCCATCACCTATAACAATATCATCTGTTACAGTTAAAATACCTGCACTAGATAAAGACATTTTTTCACTAGCAGCCTCAGAAGCAGCAGTTCTAAAACTTAATTTTGTTGCATTGTTTGAAGAACTAAAGTCTCCTTCAGATACAGCAGCTATTCCAGCAGCAACGAGTATTGCATCTGTACCTGTTGCCTCATCAGGAGCTTGAAAGTCTATACGACCAATAACATCATTAAGAGCTATATCTGTTTCACCTGATTGAAGAGTTAGTACAATAGGTTTATCATCTCCAGTTCCTATAGATTTAATATTTAATCCAGTATCAGCAACATGAGTGACTGTTATATCTTGATCATCACCAAATTTAAGAACAGCACTATCTGAGTCTAATAATAAATCATCAGCTATAGTTACATCTCCGCCAGAAGTAATATTACCTGCAACGGCTAAAGTTGAATTGGCTACTGTAGCATTTGGTGTTAATGTTAGATGTGTTACATAAGAACCTGCGGAGGCAATATCATTACCAAATGTTATTGTACCACCATCTGCTACATTAAGTTTCCATTCATCTCCAGCATCATCTCCTTCGTCTGCCATTAATGTAATAGCTAAACCTGCACCTTCTGTTGCAGCTATTTTTAAAGAGTCTGTTGTGGTTTCATCATAACTTATAGCAACATTTGAATCTGTACCAAATATTAATTGTTCATCATCAACAATCATTATATCATCAGAGAACTTAAATTGGTCCTCATCTTCCATCCATGTTAAAACACCATCAGATGTTTCTCCATCAAATGTTACTGATATATCTGTTCCTGATGTAGCGTCACCTATTGTAATTGCTGTACCTAATAACTTAGTTACTGGTCCACCTTCAGCAGTTGTACCATCATGTGTATGACCTGTTG
>Ga0098045_1000949_pt1 | contig 10689 bp, 4 predicted proteins | sample 11_taG_FD_77071 | JGI IMG/M metagenome (GOLD analysis project Ga0098045, IMG submission 77071) | Marine viral communities from the Subarctic Pacific Ocean - 11_ETSP_OMZ_AT15265 metaG | ecosystem: Environmental > Aquatic > Marine > Oceanic | place: Pacific Ocean | collected 2015-01-16 | reverse complement strand
TTCCTTTTCCTCTATCAATATCATCTTGTGTTATTTGATACTTTAGATATACTTTCTCTACACCATCAAAGTGTCTTTCTTGAAAGTATTGAATAGCATCATCAACTAAGTCATCAATCTGTTCGTCAGCAACATTGACTTCCAATACAGGAGCACCAAGTTGTCTAAGACAATAGTCAACTAATTCTTGTCTATTGGTAGGTTGAGCCATTATTTAAACAACTTTTTTTTCTATTTATGAGATTTGTGGAAACTTCAAATTGAATGAAACGACCTTTCGAGTCACTTCATGTTTATGTTGAGTGACACCATGTAACATATATGAGGGAAAAAATAATATCTCCCCTCTCTCATATTCAATCATAACAGAGTCGTAACTGTAATTGTTTTTCCAAAATTCAGTGATTTCAGAATTATGTCGATCAGAGAAAAAAAACTCAGAGACCCCCTCCTTCCAGTCAGTTAAAAATAAAACACCAGACAAGTCAGTACCACAATGAGAATGTATTTCTTGATAAGAACCTTTGTCGTAAAAACATCTCCAAATATCTTCTATTTCTATTTTTTCTGCTTGCTTAAACTTAAAGATGTTGAAAAAATCTCTGATTGATGGTTTCAAAAGATTTAAAACCTCATCGGTCTTCTCCAATCTTTCTTTTCCAACATTACAGTTTTTACCCCAGAGGAATTTTTGATCAGAACTCTTCTCGGGATCATCAAAATAATCTAATAACTCTGTATAATTTTCAGGAAAAAACTTGGAATAAAAATAATTACAAAATAGAGCCTCACGCATCACCAGGTCTTTTTTTTTTTATTTATCTACTAGTTGTACCAGTAGATTTTTAATGTCTGTGAGATTGCCCTTAATCTCTTCTACTGTAGTTTCTAAGTTATCAATTCTCTGTTTATCAGTAAGAAGTTTCTCTCTGTTTTTGACATAGGCTTGATATCCTACACTATCTGTATTCACGATGGCGGTTGAAGAACCATCGCGATACAGATTTCTATGATCTTTGACCGGAATCTTACTCATTATGCTAGTGAAATCGCTCTGAAGTTTCTAATCATTGGAACAGTTGCCTGATTTGTAGAAGTACCAATTACCTTGATCCTGAATGATCTGAAGGATGGTAGTTGGTCTACACTAAACTTATATTCTCTGTATAGTGAGATATTGGGATTAGGTACAAAGACATCAACCTTAGGTACGTTTACATCAGGAGTTCCATTACTATTTCCTTGACTTAGAACAGTTCCATTTGGATTAAAGTTTCCAAAACCAGGGAAAGGAACAAAGATCACATCATCAACAGGTCCATCTTGATTCAACGAATAGAAACATCTCAAATCTGCACCCTGTGGAACATATCCATCCAGGAAGACCTGTAAAGCCGATGCTGGATTTGCAAGAACCACATTCTTGGTCACATAGAAGAATCTATTAGGATCATTTCTTGTATTATTGACTCTAGGATCAGTAGAATAGTCTGAAACAGGTTCATCAATTCTATTTGTAGTGAATATTACAGAAGCCTGGTTAAGATCAACAGCTGGTGAGATTCTTGTATCCTCGGATAGTAGATCCAAGTTCATTGTGAATGACTTGTTACCAGGAAGTTCATCTAGGTAAAGATTTTCATTAACACTAGAAGCTACAATTCTTGGTTCAAAGAAGAAGTTTTCCTGTCTCAAAGAAACTTCCTCAAATCCCTTATCAATGAATGATGGTTCATTGCCAGATACACTTGTTCCACTAGTAGTCCTAATAGATGGTGCAATATTGGTACCTGTTGGTTCCATAGTATTGACCTTAGGAATAATCATCTCAAAAGGAACATTATATGTTGCTCTACCTCTAGGACCACCACCTTGAGTAGTTTCATTGAAGAAGAGTTTTTTCAACCCAACTCCACTACGATCTATTCCAACATTGGTGTCACTCATATCAATCTTAACAGGATAAGTGTCAAGAGTGATTCTACTACCATTGGTAGCTGCGTTGAGATTATGAGTTCTATTAATTCTCCTCAAGGAAACACCATTAAGTTCGTACTTATAAACAAGATTGTTTATAGTATGTCTTCCTACCTGGGTGCTATCGACACCCCTAGTGATACCTGTAAGGGTGTTTCCAGACACTCCAGTGTATGCGATAACCTCATTACCAATCTTTACATAACCAGGGTTAGTTGCCCCAACTCCAATACCCTCAAACTCACCAAAGTTGGTTGGAGTTATGGAACTAGCGATTGAGATAGGTGTAGTAGCTGTGAGTGAATATTCAGCAGTTAGTTCAACTGGTTCTGTCTTTGTGTTCATTCCACTTAGGGTCACAACATTTCCAGTTGCGTGCATCCCGTGGTTTCTATGGAATACATCAAAGTGAAGACCATCACTAACTTCTCTAATAGGTGATAGTGGATTGACAACTCCAGGATGGTTGAGAGCTGTAGTTACACCACTGTTGTTAGTGTAGAGAAGAGTATTGGATGCTCCGGTGGAGAACGTACCCTGAACACCTTCTATGACTAACTCATTCTCTCCGTAAATGTCATTTACAGAAAGTTTCATACCTTCACCAAGTGAAAGATTGCCAATACTGATAGGTTGTAGAATATCACCAAGTGTATATCCTCTACCACCATTAACAATAGTAGCTCCAATAGCTATCCCATCTTTAATAGTAATGTCTGCGGTTGCATCAACTCCATTACCGGTCAAACTTGTAAGTGCTACACCAGTAAAGGTATAGTGACTACCAGAGGAGGGTGTAAACCCAGTACCAACATTCGTAAGTGTCAGTGTGCTAGTAACTGAACCAGCTAATCCAACAAATCTACCACTAGCGTTACTGCCAACCTGTGTAATCAAATTACCATTACTGATACCAGTATCTGTAACAGTAGTTCCCAGTCCAACTCTGACGGTGTTTGAAACCATCGTGAGTGGATTAGGTCTCATTACCTTATATTCATCTGGTTCTGGTGGGTTGAAGAATTGAACGGAACCATTAGGAACAAAGTCAGCTCTAAACAGTTGGAAGGTAAGATCTTCATACTGTGAAGGTGTCCATACAGAAGCGTTCTGTGACTTATACAATGAACCCAGAAGTCTCTGTGTAGAAACAAGTACCTGTCCTTCTTCTCTACCCAGTGTAGATACATCAGACTCACCGAGTCTAGAGATCCATACAGCATATTCTGTAGAGTTGGAAAGAATGATCATTGCATATTCTCTCTGTCCATTCAGATAAACAGGAGATTCAAATGTGAACTTAGTAGCAACACTAGCATCATTAGATACTGTAATTTCTTCTGGACCTTTGGATACTTCAGAGTATGCCAAGATTTTTTGAGAAGGTGTACCAAGTTCAACTTCACGAATTTGAACAGTAACAGGAGTACTATCATCTTGAGGAACTCTCTCAAAGTAGATATCCATACTGGTGAGATAGACACCACTTGTATCATCAACAATGAAGGATTGTGCAAGAGGGTCAGTATACTCACCAGTTAGTCTAGATCCTGTAGAAGTTGTGGTAGCGCTAGCCGAAGCAGAGTCGCCAATAGTTCTAGTTTCGAGGAAACTATCATCAGTTTCGACTCTAGCATTTCTCAGGGAAAGTGTAACTTCCTGAGTATTGTCCATGTCACCTTGTGAGTAGAAGATCTCTTCTGCTGCGGTTGTGATAACACCAGGGACACGACTATCAATAGGTGAACTACTCAGTCTCAATCTGGATCTACCAGTTTCAAATGTGGGGTTAGATGGATCACTAGAAGCTGGTACTCTGAAGTTACCAATGAGTGTTCCTAAACGATCACCAATCAATCTAACATTAGTGACTCTAGCTTCAGCGTTACTGTTAGCTCCTCTTAGGATCATATTAGTAGCAATAAATCCTACAAACTCAGGATTTGCATCACTAGCCAAACTGAAAGTATCAATATTCAGAATTGTAGAAGTTTCAGAATATGTCTCTGGAATTCTCTCTGATCTATTGTATGGACTTCTTTCGAAGATATCGGTTGGTCTATTATAGGGACCATACTTGTGGTTGGGTGTAGCAACTCTAGCTACAATAGCAGCTCTGGTAGATTCTTCATCATCATTAGTATTATCTTCAGATGGCATGATACCAGCAATTGCTTCTTCTACCTGGAAAGTTCCAGAGACCATTTCAATCTCTATCAACTTAGGTACACAGAACCTTGCTACATCCACATTATCAAAGAATGGATATACCTGAGTAAAGGGTTTCAGTCTTGTAGATGTGAACTCAATATTACGAGCTCTCATGAACTGAATAACTTCACGAGATACAATACGATCACCTAGTGATTCTGTGTCGATTTGTTCGGCTACACTATGTTGTCTACCTCTTCTTTGTTGTTGAAGATCGACACCAACTGTACCAGAAACTGTAGTTGAAACTGTAGTGTGTTCTTCTTCGACCCTAAAGCTACCTGGTGCTTGACCATTTCTACGATCAAGTTGTCTTTGTGCTCTTCTTCCACCACCTCTGAACATAGTCGCAAATTCATCTGCCGTTCCTTGTCGGGGAGATGTACTTACTTCCGTAGATGATGAAGCACTTAGATCAAAACTTACATCAACACCCATGGTTTCCCATGATTGCCAGATAACTGGAGAAAGACCAGATCTTGAACCATCAGCATGTGTTGTAACTTCAGCTCCAAGTGACTCAGCCACACCCAAGAATGAACCCTCTTGAAGGACATCACGAAGTTCCATCTGGTTAACATCAATCCAGACATCAACATCAGGTTCAAATCTTAATGAACCTTCCCAGAATCTAACAAGGAAAGGAGTTACACTCTCAACCCTAGTAGCGAAGGGTTGTCTCAACCAAGAAGTTTCACTGTAATCAAGAGTGATCATCTGACCAGATCTCTTAATATTTGTTCCAAGAATATCGGCAAATCTAGCATCCTGATTTGGTGCATTAGTTGTACCAATACCAGCTATTGTAGTGTTACCAAGTTCTAGATTAAGAGCTGTAGTAAAGTGAGAAGGTCTAAGAACCTTATTCTTTCTGTCAATACTATTTCTCACACCAATTGTAGTATCTTGGGCTTCAAGACTTGAGAAATTATCAACAAATATGCCAGACTTAAATCTATTCAAACCATTAGCATCTGGAACAAATTGATTAAGAGTTGCACTTTCCAGTTGATTCAGTGAAGTGTAGTATTCTAGATTTTTAACTCTCTGTTCAATCTTTGAAATATCAGACATCTGATATCTCTTGTGTTGGATGAATGTGGTTTTTGAATCTGAGGGTGAATAAAGATATGGAGAAAGATAAACATTAGCCAGATTCATGGCACCCGTTACCTCATCAGGAGGTGATGGATTCTCAGCAGGAGCTCCTTTTTTGACTATCAAATTACCATCTTTGTCGAGATAAACTCTATCAATTCTACCCAAATAGAAGTTATAGTCAAGAGAAATAGATTCATCAGATGCAATCACATTTGTTGAACTATGTTGTCCACCATTGAAGTTTCTACCAAAGAATTCTAAAGGAGATCTGCTACCAAGACCACCAGAGTCTTTAGATACTCTTGGTCTAGCATCAATCATATCTGATGTTCTCTCACCTTGGAATGATGTAATCTCAACACCATAATCAAATGCATTATATGAGTCAACCAGAGTGATATCACCAGTATCTGATGCATCATACTCAGCTGAGAGATAATATGCTCTCAATTTTCTTGTAGGAACTGCACTTTCCTCTTTTCTTACGATTCTTGAGAAATCATAAATTGTGTTTCTCTGTCCACTTTGGAATTTGAAGTTATTAGTGACATTTGTGCTGTTTAGAGCCAAATCTGCAACAATAGCACTTACACCAGAAATAGTAAATCTAATAACCTCTCCAGTCTCAAATTTTGAGTTATTTTCGTAGATAAAGTTAATACTTGTATTAGATTTTTTAGTAATATACTTAGCTTTAGCTCCACTAATAGATCCAATAACCTCTTCACCAATAATAAGGTCATTTGTTGTATTATTTGGACCATCAAGTGAAGCAGTGGTCATACTTGGTGATTCTGGATCATTTCCATCCAGTGATTCAAACACACCATAAAGTAACATAGCATCTGGAACACCCAAGGAGATGATAGAGTCTTGAACTCTAGTTCCAAATGGGAAATTACCAAAAGTTAGTCCATCATTAAGAGTACTACCAGTAGTTCCAGAACCACTATCACTAGATCTGGATATAACTACAGATTCTGCTACTTTTTTGGTTTTTACCTTTGCCCTTACTCTAGATTTTCTCAAAGTAGCTGTTAGTTTAGCTCCAGTATTGTTGGAACCCAGACCATTAATGGTAAGTTGAGTTAAACCAGAGGAAAATACAAATCTGTCCTGTGTCAATACTTCAATAGAACCATCAGAACGAACTAAAGTATATCTTTCTTCGTCGAAGGGTAGGAATACTTCATTTGCATCAGCTGTAATAGTTCCAGTTGAGTTATTTGTGATATTTACATTAAATCCCTTTCTGATAACCAGGTTTGCGTTATCTAAATTGGTCGATTCAATATTATACTCTGGCATCAAGCTGTAAAGTGACTCATTATTAGCTGAATTTCCTCCACTTGTTCTCTGGAGAGAACTCTTAACAACAGAAAAGTCAGTAACTTGAACGGCAGTCGTAGGAAGACCACCTTCACGGTAAGCTGTAATAGTAGTAACACCACTAACTTGGATAGAATTGGTGTTTACTTGTGTAACTTTAGCAAAACTTGGGAAATCATTCGTTGGAATAGAGAACTGAACAAGATTTCCTGTAGTAACAATACCAGGCCATGCTGTTCCTGGTGAATTTATGGTTGAAATGCCACTATGATGAGCCGTAATTGATGCAATACCAATTACTTCACTTACTTGGGGAATAATATCAGCTGTATATGTACCAGCAGCACCTACAAGTGTATAAAGTGACTGAACATCGGAGATTTCAAAGTTATGAACATCTACTGCACTTCTAGAATTGTCAGAAACACCATTAAACTCTAGTCTTTCACCAGTAAAGAAGTCACCCTGAACACAATATGCAGTAAGAGCTGTTCCAGCACTAATAGGATGTCTCAAATAAGCTGTTGCACCACTTGACTTACCTTCAATAAAGGTTGGAGTGGTTAAAGTTGCAGCCTCATTGAGTTCCAATTCAGTGTAGACTTGTAAATCAAAGAGGGAAACATCCCATCTGTTGGTATCAGGATATACGCTGTCATATGAACCAGACTCTAGAGCTGCATCATAGAATCTAGCAACGCCAATTTCCTTACCAGGAATAGCCGTTGAGTTATCTCCAACTCTAGTATCTCTGAGACTGATAACATTATCGGTATCAAATCCAAGAACAGGAGAACCAAAAGCTCTATTGACTTGAAATGATGGACCAAAAGAGAATTGAATAGATCTATTTTCCCTAAGTTTAGTAGTTCTGGGTTTCTCAAAATCAAGGAAAGTTGGTCCTCTAACTTCTACCTCATATCCTCTAACATAAGCTTTGCCTGGAGAGATCTTGTAGATACCAAGATCATCACTAGGAGTATTTCCTTGTGATGTTACTTGTCCTGGATTGTAGATACCTCTATTACCATATCCATTATTTAAACTATCATGAACAGTGGTAAGAAAGTCACGAACATAATAATGTCCAGACTCATCAAAAGTTCTTCTAGCTAATTCATCACCTAGGATATTGTATTCTGTTCCACTATTGACTTCTCTTAGAATACCATTCTGAACTTCAGCCAACTGGATAAAGTTTTGATCATCAAAATCATCAGCCAACTTCTTGAAAAGGGTGGCAGAAATCTTCAATCTATCAGCACCTGGTGCTGTATAGTTATTAAATCCCTGTGCATTATCTGTTAGAGTAGGATCTTCGTCAGAAGATACAATACTCTCTTTAACATTCAAACCAACTCTGTAGGATGGTGTATTACTATACTGATCAAGAATTAAAATTTGATCAAATACGTCAACAAAATGTCCTCTTAAAAAATATATACCATTACTTAGTGCAAATGCACTACCAGTTGCATTAGCATTTGTGGTTAGTGCTTTAGCAAAACCTTCATTAGCCCCAATAAAGGTAGTTGCAAAAGTAATATTCTCTGTGGTGAGAAGAATCTCATCATCAAAGAATGTTTGTGTTGCAGCATCAGTTGTTGATGACTCAAAGTAGTCAATGTAGAGAGTGTAATTTCCTCTCTCTGATTCCTCGTTTGTAATATATGAACTTACTCTTGCAGTCACACCCGACTGTTGTCCAACAATCAACTTACCAATAAGTTGATCTAGATACAGAGAAACAGGAATTCCCAAGTACTCAGGTTCAATCTGAATAGCATAATAACTACTCAAGTATGACAGTTGTCCTGGAATAACTTTAGCACCTTCTCTGAAGAAGTGCGTTCCCATATCCTCAACCTGATTCTGAAGAATCGATTGAAGATTGTTTAGTTCTCTAGCTTGAACTGGGTATGCTGGTTTGAATAGAACCTTATAGTAGTTACTTTGCGGATCAAAGTCGTCAAAATAAGGAGCTACATTAAGATTAGTTTCCTGGGGCATGATTTCTTAGAACTGCAAGATAATTTTAACGTCTTCTTTCTGTGATGAAGACCTCGTAACTGAAGGTCTGTTATCAACGTAAATGATATCACCCGAGAACTTTTGACTCTCTGGATTTGCTAACCCATTTACGAAATTCTGACCCAGATAGTAGGTACGACTATTTAGAACCGTTGAGACACCTTGGAATGAGGTGTTAATTCCTAGACTGACTGAACCACCATTAATAGTGAGACTACCTCCACCGGTAATGTTAGAGGCAAATTTGTTTGATCTGAATCCATAAACTGGAGATGCGTCAAGAGTACCGTCAGAACTAAAACCTGAGTTTGTTCTATCCTGCCAATACTTCAAAACACCAGTGACTTGATCATATGACACAACTCTACCAACAGCTGTAGATCCAAGTCCAACAGTTTGTGTGATCTCAGAGTCAGCTGTAAACACTGCCGAACTATATCCAATACCAGTAAGTCTCAGTGCATAAACTGCACTAGCCTTATCAAGTGTTAGGATTGAAGATGAGTTATATGATGTTGGGTTCTCAATCATTCCAACACGAGCAAACTGGTTACCCGTAATGAAATCAGGGTTCTCAGTATCATTCTCGAATCTAGCATATGTGAGTACATTGTATGCACCCAACTCACGATAGATGTCAGACCCATGACCACCTGCTGGAGGAACAATAACATTGAATACTGGTGAAGTTGTTCCAGATGGAACATTACCTGCTATCAAATCAACAGTTCCGTAAGAATATCCTTCTCCACCTTTCGATACAGTGATAGTTTCAACTTTAGAATCATTGTTGATAACAATAGTTGCTTCTGCACCAAATCCATCACCAAGAATAGGAACTCTTGTATATGTTGAGTTAGCAGTTCCCATACCAACACCACGATTTTTAATGGTTACAACTTTGAGTTGACCACTTGATGCTGCGTTCTGTCTTACAGGGGCATCATCTGTACTTGTTTCCCAGTTACTAGGAACAGGAATATAGTTAGTCGAATCAAACTTAATAGCTTGACTTGGTTTGATTGTATAGAGATACTTCCAGATGTAACCATCACCACTGTTACCTGCCTCCCTAGGTTCCAGATCGGTGAATGTTGGTTCATCCAATGAAGGTCCACCCACAAAGTTATTTTCTGGAGTGGCGTTATTATACAAACAAATATAAACTCTAAAATCAGAGTTCATAACATAATAGTTTGCTGAGTAGATATCAAACGAACCCGATGGTTGTGATGGGTTATTACGAGTGATATCACTTCTCCACATATCATAAGTGATACCTGAAGCCCACTGAATTTTTCTTACAACTTGACTGACATCAGAAGAGTTAATCTTCTTCATCGCCAACATTGTATCCCAATAATCATTAGCCTGATCCAAACTATCCTTCGGAGCAGGGGGACTAGTATCCCAATCAGATTGATAATTTTCTGGGTTAGGAAGTCCAATAAATGCATAGTAAGAATTAGAGCTGGTTTGGACACCAGCCACAAAATTCTTCGCATTTAAGATACGAAGTTGATCAGTAATTATTGCAGCCATTTTGGGAGGACTTTTTGTTATTTATCGTGGAAAAAGATTACTTTTTGAAGAGATCAATTGCCAAACTACCTGTATCGATATTGGCACCATCACTTACTCTTCTTACAAAGAAATCAGCGTGTGTAGTAAATCTACTAACACCAATACCAACAGGAGTTGTTGCAGGTGTATAATCATTCATACTGGTTTGTATAACATAATCTGTTGCGCTGGAATATGCGGTAGCAAATGTCGCTCGGTATTGACCAGCAGCTACTTGTGAAGCAGTGACTCCAGGAGTTCCAGTCCATGCTGGTGAACCCCCAAGAGAAATTTCACCCACCTTACTATCAGCTTGTTCATAAACTGTTGTTGTAGAACCAGTAATTGGAAGAGCTGAAGCCGGTGGAGTGAAATTGGCTGTATATCTTGCTGATTTAGAAACTCTAATATCATCAATATTACCTTCAAATCGACCAGTATCATTACTTATACCATAGTAACCAATCACAAAAGATT
>Ga0098045_1000942_pt1 | contig 10720 bp, 12 predicted proteins | sample 11_taG_FD_77071 | JGI IMG/M metagenome (GOLD analysis project Ga0098045, IMG submission 77071) | Marine viral communities from the Subarctic Pacific Ocean - 11_ETSP_OMZ_AT15265 metaG | ecosystem: Environmental > Aquatic > Marine > Oceanic | place: Pacific Ocean | collected 2015-01-16 | reverse complement strand
TGATGTTTTTGCTGTTGTTTCAAAGATTGCTCAAAGCTTTTCTTCTGTTAAATGGTGTGTAAAAACACAAACAAGACAAGGAATTGAGGAGGTTTATGATTCAGAGCTTAACAGAGTTCTTGATTGTCCTAATCAGCTTCAAACTTGGTCAGAGTTTCAGGAATCAGCCGCAATAATGTACTTGCTAACTGGGAACACTTATATCAACGGAACAGAGGCTGTTGGCTTTAAAGGATTCAGAGAGCTTTCTGTCTTACCTTCACAAGTGACAGCTCCAGTTGTGGGAAATGAAATCACTCCTGTTGCTGGTTATGAAATGCAATCAACAGAGATACAGAAGTTTACAAATGAAGAGGTTGCTCACATTAAAGCGTTTGATCCTCGAATCATAGGCTTTGAAACTCTTGTTGGTTTGTCTCCTTTGGAAGCTGCTATGTTTGTCTATTCAGCAAACAATGAGCAATGGGAAGCAATGGCTTCAATGTTAAAAAATAAGGGAGCAATGGGAATTGTTACTTCAAGGACTGACAGAGGCATGAGGAAAGATGATGCTGAAGATATGCAAAAGCAGTACAGAGATACTTTTGGAGGAGGGAAAAACTTTGGATCTCCTATGTTTACGGGTGCAAATGTTGACTTCTTACAAATGGGAATGAGTTCAACAGATCTTCAAATGATTGAGCAAGGAGTTCTTTCTTTAAGGGCAATCTGTAATATTTACAAAGTATCATCAAGGCTTTTCAATGATCCAGCAAACTCAACTTTTAACAATGTTCAACAAGCTGAAAAGGCAATGTGGAATGATGCTGTAATTCCTTTACTTGAGAAGTTTAAACAAAGATACAATTCATGGTTAGCTCCATCGTTTGGAGAGGAGTTCATGCTTGATTATGATTTAACTGGTGTTGATGCTTTACAAGCAGATGCAAAGACAAGAGCAGAAGTTTCAAAGATCCACTTTGATACTGGAAACATTTCAATGAATGAATACAGAAAATTGAACGGTCTTGAGCCTTTAGAAACTGAAACAGCTGAAGTTGCTCCAAATTTAATCGTGGGTTTTGATGTTAAAGATTTAAACATTGAAACAAAAGAAAGTTATTCAGACTACCCTAAACAAGCAGTTGAAAACGCTAAAAAAGGAATTGAATTAAATGAGGCTATTGGGAACAGTTGTGCAACTGCTGTCGGAAAGCAAAGAGGGCAAGACATAGCAAATAGAAGAGCTTTATCATATAAAACAATAAAAAGAACTTATTCGTACCTATCAAGAGCTGAAGAATATTATAATCCATCTGATGAGAAAGCCTGTGGAACAATATCATACCTGTTATGGGGAGGTAAATCAATGAAGGGATATTGCAAAAGCGTTATTGATGAGGTTGAAAGTGAATAAAAATTGTTAATTTTAAGAGCATGAATTTAGAAGATAAACTAAATAAACACTACGGAACAAAGTCAATGGCTCTTAAAATGGAGGATATTGATGAAAAAAACCGCATTGTTAAAGGATATGGATCAGCCTTTAACGTGATTGATTCAGATAAAGACGTGATCCGAAAGGGGGCATTTGCTAAATCTATTCAAGAAAGAGGTGTTGATGCTTCAGGAAATAGAAAGATTGCTCACTTGAGAAATCATGACTGGGAGCATCAAATTGGTAAGTTCTTGGAAATGGAAGAAGATGAGTTTGGACTTAAATTTGTAGCTCAACTTGGAAGATCAACAAAAGGACAAGATGCTTTGCTTGATTATCAAGATGGAATATTGAGAGAGCATTCAATTGGATTCAATTACATTGCTGATAAGATTAAACTTGTGGAAGATACAAGCTTTTCTCCTGATGGGCATTTTGAAATAACTGAAGTTAAGCTTTGGGAGGTTTCAGGAGTTACATTTGGAGCAAATGAGTTCACACCAGTAATTGACGCGGCAAAGTCAGGAGATACAGAAGGAGCATTGAAGAGATTCAATGAGCTTGAAGGATCATTCTTGAAAGCTATTAAAAGAGGAACAGGAACTGATGAAAGACTTGAAAACTTGGAAGCAAGATTCAAGCAATTACAAGAATTAAGAAATTCACTTTTCGTATTGAAGCCATCTGTGAAAGATACTTTGAAATCTGAAAAGCCGAGTGATAAACAATCATTTTATTTACTTTAATTTTAAAACGCAAAAATGAAAACATTTGCTAAATTTTTAGAAGCAAAAGGAATCACAGAGGCTGATTTCAATGCTAAGGATGCTGAAGCTCAGGCTGGATTGTACAATGAGTACAACAAAGAGCAAAACGAAGCGATTGCAAGAGCTGTTGAGGCTAAGGCAAGCAAAGAAGATATTGATTCTTTAAAGTCTGATTTAGAGGCTGCAAGAGATGCTCAATTCAAGTCTATCAATGAGAAGCTTGTTGAGATGGGTGTTGCAATGACTAAAGGTCACAAGGCTAACAAATCAAACGAAGAGAAGTCTTTATTGGAGATGTTATCTGACAGAAAAGATGATTTAACAAAGTTGAAAAACTCTTCATCTGCGACTGACAATGTAAAGATTGAATTGAAAGCTGCTGGAGATATGTCAATTTCTGGAAACGTAACAGGACAAGTTCCTCAGGCTTTAAGGTTAGCTGGTTTCAATGAGATTGCTTCAAGACAAGTTAGATTTTTAGACGTTCTTCAAAGAGGTTCTATTTCTTCAAACTTAGTTGAGTGGGTTTACCAAGCGAACAAAGATGGATCTGCTGGTCAAACTGCTGAATCAGCTGCTAAGAATCAAATTGATTTTGATTTATTGGTAGGATCTCAAAAAGTTGAGAAAACAACTGCTTATATCACAGTTACTGATGAGATGCTTGATGACGTTGAGTTCATTCAGTCAGCTATCAACGATGAGTTAACAAGAGAACTTTTAAAAGCTGTTGAGCTTGGTGCTTATAGCGGTTCAGGTGTTTCTCCTCAATTAAATGGAGTTAAGACTGTTGCAACAGCGTTTGCTGCTGGAGCTTTTGCTTTATCAATTGACAATGCAAATACTGTTGATGTATTGACAGTTGCTGCAAATCAAATTGCTTTGGCTGAACAAGGTCTTCCAAATGCTATCTTCTTGAATCCTTCTGATGTTACTGCTTTGAAAATGGAGAAAGTTTCTTCAACTGATAAGAGATATGTTGAAAGATTAGCGATGGTTGCTGGACAATTAAGCTTAGATGGTATTCCAATCATTCCAACTACTTTAGTGACTCAAGATGAGTATTTAATTGGAGACTTTTCAAAGGCTTTCATGCTACAAAAGCAAGGGGTTTCAATTGAAATCGGTTACAACGCTGATAACTTTGTGAAAAACTACAAGACAATCAGAGCTGAGTTCAGAGGAGTTGTTTATGTTAAGAACAATGACAGAACGTCATTTGTTGCTGGTACATTATCAACAGATGCTGCTGCTTTAGAGACTGAATAATCTTAATAGATTAAAACAAAGCCTCCCTTCCTTTGGTTGGGGGGTTTTTGTGGTAAAAGGCTACACTTATGAGAAAGAGAGTTAAGATTTTAAAGGCTGAAGCAATTCCAACTGACAAGATCAAGGATGGAGATGTGAGAAGCTTTGCTTTAAGGGTTGCAGATACTTTGATAAAGAAAGGTATTGCAGAGGAATACAAGGAAGAGGCTAAACCAAAAAGAAAAACAAGAGCAAAAAAAGCTGAATAATGAGCATAACATTGACATCAGATTTCACTGGAGAGGTTAATATCTCTAAAAACAAGTTCACTGTTGCTGATCTTCAAGCTTATATTGACAGAGTTGAAGAGGATGTGTTGAAGAAAATGCTTGGAGATACTCTTTATCTGACGTTTAAAGCTGATTCTTTTGGAAATGATGCTGGAAGCAGAGACAGATTCAAAGAGCTGTTAAATGGCTTGGAATATACAGATCCAAGCGACTCAACTTATACAATTGACTACGTTGGACTAAAGAGAATGTTGAGATTGTTTGTTTATGCTGAATATTTGCCTGAACAAGCTTATCAAAATACAATAATAGGGGAAGTTGAAGGAAGCTCAAGAAATGCTTTCAATACTTCAATAACTAAGGTAAATGAAACAGCTGAAGATAGACAAAGATTGGCTGTTGATTTGTATGATGCCGCTCAAAGATTTATTTCAGATTACAATGATAAAGAATATATTCCTTCGAGCATTGTTGATCAGACTGGCAATGTTTATTTGGTTTCTGTTAGTGATACTAAATACATTCAAGATGGAGATTCGATTGATATTAATGGGACTGATTACGTTGTTTCTAACCTTGTGACAGATACAAGTTTTGAAATAAGTGAAACATCAGGAACAGTCTTTCCATCAGACTCAATTGTAAAGTTTGAACTTTATCCAACGTATAAAGGGAAAGAAAAAAAGAAAGTGTTTTTTAGAGGAATGTTTTAAATTTATATAAAATGGCGGTAACAATAAACAAAAGAGGGACTTCAATAATAGAGATAAACGACTCAACAAAGGATGAGCCGCATTTCTTGAATTTCTATGATATCTGCATTCATTCGAGTGCTGATAAAATGGTAATAAGTCAAAAAGGAGTTGTTCATTCCAATGTTGAAAGAATTGTTGTTGATTACAATGACGTAACAACTCCATCAGGAACAACATCAGGAGATGATTTGACAAGAACAGTTTGTGAACTTTTCTAAATGGCGGTAACAATAAATAATAGAGGGAATGTTGTTCTTGAGATCAATGATGATACTCAATCAAAACCTTTGTTTTTTAACTTTAGAGATATTGTTTTGACTTCTGATGGGGATTTTGTCAACATTTCAGAAGTTCCAAGCTCAATAAATGCAAAGCAAAGGATTGATTTCAATGATGTGACAAATATCACAGCAACTTCAGGAGCAAGTTTAGTTGCTGAAATAGCTGCTTTGTTTGGTGCAAGTGGTTCATGTGCATCAATTCAGAATGATGAGCTTCAGATTGGATCAGGGACATCAAATGCAACTTATGCTCCTTTTTATGGTCTTTATGATTACTCATGGTATGGAATGATCTTTGAGCCATCAGAACTAACTGGAACAGCTTCAGGAGAGATTCAAATCACAGGAATATCTGTTCAAAAAGGATCAACATCTTCAGGATATCAAACTAATGATATGCAAATTTGGATCTCTGAAATTGATGAGACAATCTTTGATTCAAGTCCAGCTGTTGATGGTGCTGATTTAACAAAGACAAATGAAGTGAAGGTTTTTGATGGGGATTTGACCTGGTCAAGCGGTTTCAATACAATTAATTTTGATGTAAACTATTGCAGAAAGAATCCAACAAAATCTGTTCTTGTTGAGTTCAGGAACTTTGATGGAACATGGGTTTCAGGGTATGGACATGGAGAATATGCTTATTCATTAAGAAAAGCTGCATACAAGTACAGAGATGATGTTTATCCAAGTGGAAATGGAACAAGAACAAACGGAAGAATCAATACTAAATTTTTATACTAATGGCTTTAAATATACAAGACTTAACAACAGAACTTTCAGCACATGGAGACGTTGTTTCATGTGAGGTTACAAGCGAGACTTATCTTCTTGTTATTATGGATAATGTGACTGCATCTCATGGACTTATATCTGAGATATTGAGCAACTGTTGCTCTGCTTACTATCCAAATGTAACAAGTAGCACTTTGTTAAACGGACTTTTCAAATCAGAATTATCAGAATAAGATGAGCTGTACACCGAAAACAACAAGAACGAAATTAAGAGAGATCATAAACACAATTGTTGATCTGTTCAGAAAAACTGGATCTGTTTCTGCTGTTGTTGATAATGGAAACGGAACAGCAACTTTTGCAACTGATTCAACTGATGGCTTAACTGTTGGAGATTGTGAAAATCCTTTTGTTTCTGTTGGAGGTGTTTCTTATGAGGTTGTGAGCTTTACAAACAATACTGACATTACTGTAAACTTTACAGCTTTACCATCAGGCTCAACATGGACTTCTGATGCTCCTTATGTTTACTATGGAAACCCTATTCAAATGTCAAACGAAATTGACAAAGAACAGAATCCAAATGCTAAATATCCAGCGATAATTGTCTTTGAGAATGGGAACTCAGTCCAAGAACTTGAGCCAATTTCAACAATTGAATCAACTGAAAGCTTAGAGATGTTTTTTGTTGACATAGCTAATTATGAAGATTGGCTGATTGATGACTTTTACAGTAATGTAGTAAACGCAATGGAGGATTTGTCTTATGAGTTTGTTGATGCTTGTAGACAATACAAGTACATTGAAGAACTTACAGCAACAGCGACAAGGGAAAGGATCTCAAAATGGGGTGTCAGATTGATAAGATCAGGAAAAGGATCTGCTGACACTATTTTCAATGACAATCTTTCAGGAGTTTCTTTGAGGATTGATTTGCCAATTTCAAGAGCTTTGAACGATGAATGTTGTTGATTTTTAATATATTTGAATATTAACTTTTAAATTTTAATAATTATGGCTAATGAGCTATGTGTTTGTGACTTTACCCTGAACAATTCAGGAACTCCAAACTGCCCATCAATTGCTAAAGGTGCTAAGATGCTTTTAGCTATGAACATCTACAAAAAAGATGGTTCAAAAAATTCAATTCCTTTAGCAACTTTAAGCGACAAAGCAGCAATGCAGTTGCTTATTGAGGAAGCAATCAGAGAGGACAGGCTTTATCCTTTGCCAGCAATGGTAGACGTTGAAGAAACAAGAGCTGAAGCAGTTACTCAAGAATTTTCTGATCAATCAATCGAATTTATCAAGAAAGGAGTGAAGTCTTTTGTTGGTAACATGAAAAGAGTTGGCTATCAGTACACAGGAAAAATTGATGCTTTCAGAGACGTTGAGCATGGATATATCGTGATTGATGAAGATGGAAATTTCATCTTTTTATACAATTCAAGCGATGCTTCAAATGCTTATCCAATCCCTGTATCACAAGGATCATTCAATGTTGACTTAATGCCACACGTTGAAGGAACATCAATTCAGTTATCAAAGATTCAATTTAATTGGTTAGGTACTGTAAAGGATGGAGATTTAAGAACTTTAAAAGCTCCAGCATCTTACAATCCATTAACTGATTTGAGAGGTTTAGTTGATACAGCTGTTTCTTATGCTTCTATTTCAACAACTGGATTCACAGCTACATTGACTGATGAGTATGGATGTGCAATTTCAGGATTGTTAGTGGGAGACTTCGCACTTGCTGAAACATCTCCATCTCCAGGAGCAATTGTGATCACATCTGTGAATGAAAGCTCTGATGGTGTTTATGAATTTGTTATCCCAACTCAAACTTCAGCTGATGTATTAGCGTTAACTCCAAGCAAGACAGGATTTGACTTTGCTTCTGTTGCTGCTTCTGCAATCACAATACCTTAATGAAAGTTGTTGGGCTAAATATTGACTTTAATGTGAAAGCTATCAAAGGTATGTCTTGCAAAGCCTTTGCTGAACGTTACAAGGACAGAGTTCCTGAAAGCCTTTTGATCCCAGCTTGGGAAGCCTTAACGGGCAAAAAGTATAAAAGGAAAAAATAAGTTCGTTCATAGCTGTTTTTTTTGTTTAAAGGAAGAGGAGGTTTAAAAGCCTCCTTTTTTTGTATCTTGTATTTATGGATGTATTGATTCAGAAATTGGAGGAGTTTAAAAGGAATCTTGATGTTGACAAAGCTCTCAATTTTTCTATTGATTCTGACATAAAAGAATTGATAATTGAACTTAACCAAAAACAACTTTATGAACTTGGAGAAGATTCAGAAGGAGTGAGTTTGGGGTCTTACTCTCCAGTTACTGTCATGATCAAGCAAGCTCAAGGAGTTCCAACTGACAGAATAACTTTAAGAGATACTGGAGATTTTTACAAATCTTTTACTGTTAATTATCTTAACAATGAAATTGTTCTTGATGCTGATGGGCAAAAGGATGATACAAATCTTTTTACTGAGTATGGAGAAGACATTCTTGGATTGAATGAGTTGAATATGACTATCTTTATTGATGAAGTGACAAAGAAAATAAAGTTCTTTATATTGAATAAATGATTTTTAGAAAAAAAAACAAATATTATAAAAGCATTGAAACGCTGCCTGTTTGGAATTATTGGATGGTTGCTGAGACTGAAGACTATAAATATTTGATTGAATCAGATAATTATAACAAAAAATTCAAAACAAACATCAATAAATTGGAGGCTATTTGGGATGGAATCTCTTGTGAATACATGAATTATTTCGGTATAAACAACACTTATAAAGAGCTTTTAATGCTCAAAAGAGAGATCGTGTTGAATGAATACATTTGGACATCAAGAAGAGAGCCAATTGCAAGAGTTTATGCAAGAGAAGCTAAGAAAGAGCTTGAAAACTTAGAGCTTAACAGCTTAAATGAAAAGCCTCAAGATCAGGTTTTCTTCATCGAAAAAGAGATGGGATTCAAAGTTGATCCAAAGAAGATAAGCTTGAAAGACTTTTATTCCTACGTTAATAATATTAATAAAATGGCTAAACAAATTAATAAAAATGGCTAAAAAACTAAAGACTGAGGATATAATTGAGAAAGGTCTATTTTCTCAATCCATTGAAGAAACAAACAAATTCTTGGCTGTTGTTAAGAACTTGAAAAAAGAGTTGAAAGGGATTGGAGCAACTCAAGAGCAAGCAGTTGCAAAAGGATCAACTGTGAAGAGTGCTGAAGATGTTAAGAAACTCAATGATGCTCTTGGCAAGCTTAAAAACACAACAAAATCACTTACTGATCTTGAGAAAGAGGAAGCAAGGCTTAAAACAAAGCTAAATAACTTAACAAAAGAGCAAGCCATTTCAAATCAAAGCCTAAAAAGGCAAACAAAAGAGCAAACAGCCGCTTTAAGAGATTTAGAGATTGTTCAAAGTAAAGAAGCTGGAACACTTCAAAAAGTTGCAGCAGAATCAAGGATATTAAGGAGAGAGCGTGAAAAACTAAACCTTGATACACAAAAAGGAAGAGATCGTTTAAAAGAAATAAATGCTCAACTTGATAGGAACAACATCAAGGTAAAGAAAAACTCTGACGCTTTAAAAAAGCAGAAGATGAATGTTGGTAATTATACCGACTCAGTAAAGGGAGCTTTGACAACAACTGGACTTTTTTCAAGACAGCTGTTCTTATTAGAAAAGATTCAGGCAACACTTGCATTGCTTACTAAAAAGAACACAGTTGAGACTGAAGCAAACACAGTTGCAACAGCAGCAAATGCGACAGCAACAGCAGCAAGTGCAACAGCAACAAAATCAGCAACAGCAGCCACTTCAGGTCTTTCAAGAGGGTTAAAAGTGTTAAGGATTGCCTTGATATCAACTGGTATCGGTGCAATCGTTGTTGCTTTAGGTGCTTTGATTGCAGCCTTAGCGAGTACACAAAGAGGAGCCGACATGTTTAGCAAGGTCTTAAGACCTTTATCAGTTATCTTCCAAAGATTTTTAGGATTTATTCAAAATACAGGACTTGCAATATTTGATAAGTTAAAAGCAGCTTTTGAAAATCCTCTTCAGGCAATTAAAGATTTAGGAAATGCGCTGAAGGAGAATATCATAAACAGATTCAAAGCTCTTGGAGTTCTTGGAAAGGCTATTTCTAAGATATTTAGTGGAGAATTTACTGATGGATTCAAGGACTTAGGAAATGGAGTGATTCAGCTTAGTACGGGAGTTGAAGGTGCTATTGATAAAATTAAAGGAGCAGCGGAATCTGTCAATGAAGAGATTCAAGAGAGCATCAGACAAGGGCAGCTTTTAGATGACTTAATCAAGGAATTTGAAAGAAAGCAAATTGATACAACTGTTCCTCTTGCAAGACAAAGACTGGAATTTGAGAGGTTAAGAGAGATTGCAAACAAGCAAACAGCTTCAGACGTTAAAAGAATTGATGCATTAAACCAAGCGGAAAAGATTCAAAGAAACATTGCAAGGACTGAAATGTCTCTTCTTGATTTGCAGATTAAGAGAATGAAACTGGAACAATCTTTTAATGATACATCAAGAGAGGAAGAACTTGAGCTTGCCAAATTAGAGGCTCAAAGATTAGAGCAAGCAGCCAAAGCTCAAAAGAAAATCAACTCTTTAATATCTTTAAGAACTGGAATTGAAAAGAGAATAACAACAGAGCAAGAAAAGCAGCTAAAAAACATACAGAAATTGAGAGAAGCTCAAGGAGAGTATGAGAAAGAGCAAAAAGAAAAAGCCAAAGAAAAGAAAAAGGAAGAAAAGCAAGCTTTGAAAGAAAACACAATTGAACTTGCAAAAGAACTTGACAAAAGGCTTCAGCTTGTTATCGGTTCAGTTGATGCTCAGATAAAAGAAAGCCAAAAAAGGGAATCAGAGCTTTTGAAAGCTGCTGAAAAAGGAAACCTTTTGGCAGAAGAATCAATTGCAGTTGAAAAGGAAAGGCAAGCAAAACTTCTTGCTGAAAAAGAAAAGAACTTAAAGAAACAAAAAGCTCTTGAGATAGGTATTGCAGCGATAAATGCCTATTCAAACAAATCAAAAGGAGGAGATGACAATGCATTAAGCTCAACAATAGCAGATATCACAACGCTTTTAGCCTTTGCAAACAACTTACCAGCTTTTGAGGATGGTGGACTTGTAACAGGAGGAGAGCAAATTGTGAGAATCAATGAAAAAGGGCAAGAATATGTTATC
>Ga0098045_1000928_pt1 | contig 10801 bp, 21 predicted proteins | sample 11_taG_FD_77071 | JGI IMG/M metagenome (GOLD analysis project Ga0098045, IMG submission 77071) | Marine viral communities from the Subarctic Pacific Ocean - 11_ETSP_OMZ_AT15265 metaG | ecosystem: Environmental > Aquatic > Marine > Oceanic | place: Pacific Ocean | collected 2015-01-16 | reverse complement strand
CTTTCAGGATCATGGTTTGAATTGGTTTGTTTGGTGATAGGATGGGGGATGATCCCTCAAAGATCCCAGATCATTTCATTCATCTCATCGGCATCGATCGCGGGATCGTTCCACTTTACACCGTCGCCAGTCTGACCGATGTAACGTCCAATCTGACCCTCAGTCATGCAGCGAACGAACTTATCCCAAGGGGTCTCCAGACCCTCACGGTAGGTCACACATGCTTTCGCTGTGTTGTACAGGAATTCATCGTTCCCGATCCAGAGGGAAGCGTTCCAGGTTTCGTAGTTTGCCCAACCGTTCATGCTGTGTCCTTTGTTTGGTTTGTTTGGTATGTGGCCAGTATAGGGCCACGTGGTGGGAAATCCTGCTGATTAGGGCCAGTTTACCCAACTGGCACATGGTTTTCTTTCTCTTTACTTCTCTGCAAAAATCTCAGTGAGTTTGGATTGCACATTCATTGCAATCTCTGCCTCAGTCTCACCATGGTCTTGATAATCTGCCATGGCATCATAAATCGCATCTAATTCCTCTTCAGAGAAGATTTCAAGGAGTTGGAGTTTGGGTTGCATTGTTTTAGGAAGTTTGTGTTACTTAGTGAAGAATCAGTTAATGATACGAATCAACCTACACATGCCATGGGAGCATACTCTGAGCGAGGCATTTTGTCGGTGTGGTAGTCAGTAACCGTAGCACCGCTAGCGATACGCTCTGCCCACTCATTACGTGCTGTGAGTGCTGTCACAGTGCTGTATGACTTGGCACCGTTATCATTGAAGGTTACACGCTTGTTGAAACGACGAACTGTAACCTTCATTCCTTTGATCTCATCAGACTCTGCAATGAATGCCTCAGGGAAGAAATCAACGGTGCAGATTGAGTTGGTGAGTTGCATTTAGAAAAGTGAGTTTTTTAACTTGTGGCCACAATGGCAGATCTGAGAGGAGAAAGCAAGGGGGCTTGTGACACCTTGCCGACCGTCACATTCAATAATGATACTTACTGCCTGCATAGTTGAAGTCATCCATTGGGTCACCAGCTGGGTTCTCTAAAGTATACCTAACTGAATTGTCCCAATCTCCACGAACGATGTCATTTAACACGTTAAGAACATCTACCTGGCTTTCGGTGTTCTCATCCAGAATCTGAATGTAAGCATTAAATGTTTCTTGAGTGACAGTCATTGATTGTTACTTAGTGACGAATGAGTTGTTAACAATATTCAAGAAAAAATCCCGAACATGGCTACAATACCAGAACGGGATTAGAATTCAAGGTATACTGTGACACTTCACGAACTGGCACAGGGCCCCTTGACAATTGTACTTGTTAACAATTAGAACATATTTTCTTGCATATTACTTACACTTGAAGACAAAGCTTCATCTCCTTCTAATCCTAATAGCTTTGCCCACTCATCATCATTACGTGGAAGCTCTAGGTCATCATACACGTACATGTCTAGTGTTACCTGTACCTGACGCTTGTGTGCAACAGACATTACGTGTGCCATAGGTGAGTGTGCATCTCGTACTAGTATATCATGCATAATGCTTGTATGCAAGCTCAACTAGATCATGTGTATCTCGTGCGTAATCCTCGTCGAGATCATATGATGATGTGTCGTATGCACATGTGTCATTCTCGTCGAGATCATCATAGAGTGATTCAATGATGTCATCTAGTGTGAAGTCTTCGTACATGAACTCTAGTCGAGATTGTATGTATTGATTATAGCAGTATATATGCAATTCTAGACGAGATCTATGATAAGTGTTGCATATCTAGTCGAGACCTTACTGAGAAAATTCTGATGAATCTCTGGGTTGACAAAGACTCTTTCCTCTGTTAGAACGGGCTTTACTCACAACGACTCCGCACATTCTTCGCACATTACTAAGCATTTCTTCGCACATTCTATGAGGTTTTCTATAGGGTATTATTGGATAGTATCCAGAGAACAATTCTCAATAAGAAACATTTTTACCAGCCATATTTAATTAACCTTTTTTTAACTATCATCAATAGGTCTTTTACTACAACTTTCTTGATGTTTATACATCCAAGTATACGGTCTCCAATGATGTTTAGGAGGGAGACAACCACAGTATTTGCAAGGTTTTACGTTCCATGGATTACTTTTTTTAATTACCATTTATGTAATGGGCATTTTGCCGCATTTAACTTAGTTTTCATTCTCATAATACAACCACATTCTTTACATAAATCACGTCGTTTATTATATGAATCACAATCAAAACAAATAGATAAACGTTCCTTTTGGCTAGTATTCTCTGCGAATAGACCTTCATCTAACTGTTGTATAACATCTTTGGATGTAGTAAGTAAAGATTTCATTTGTATGCCAAGAAGTCTGAGTTCTTCTTTATGTTGGTTTAACCTCTCTTTGTTATCCATTTGATGGTGGTACTTGTATAATGATTTATGTCTGTGGATTCACCTTAGAAAGTTCAGTTGTTTGATTCAGGGTTTTGTTTGTATCTCTATCTGCTATTGCGAGGATATAACAAATCAGACCAACAGTAATAAAAATAGATGAGAGGAAGATGGTAGTAAACTTCATGATTGGGGTAAGAGTTTAGATGATGAAATGATCAATAGGAACGTAAGCATGATTACCACGTCCCATGACTTAGTTCGGATAAAGAATGGAACAGAGATCGCATCACCAATGAACTGCATGATGACACCTAATTGAAGATTGACATGGAGAATGATGAAGTATGCAGTGACCACAAGAAATGATCCTACAATTCTACCAATGGTGTCAATCTTCATTTTCATAATGGAGTATAATCAGAACCAGCATATTCTTCTAGGTTAAAATCAACAACTGTCGAACCATTATTGATTCGTTGTTGTGCATCATACATCGCTTCAGATTTAGTCACAGTACGAAATGAAGTCATTGCTTGTTCAACACCAGGATGCCAGCTTATACGTTGAACAAAACGCTTACCTGTTCCGACTGGAAAATAATCAACTTGAACAGCAGAATCAACGAGTTGCATTTTAGAAATGAAAATGTGTTTGTTGCTAGTTCCTATCGCCGCTGACTCTGAACTAGCAAGGGAGTCACCGCAGTTGAGTGGTATTTCTCTCAACTTAGCCAATATACATCAGATTGGGATCCTGGTCAAGGGGTTTATACAAAGAATGCCTCTAATCCTTGATATTGAATCGGCATTGATGTATATGGACGTGTGTCCTTAACATCAACTACCTTTCCTACTTTCTTATGATTGATTGGTGAATGGTATTGTTGTTTCTTTGTATTGTAGAATCCCCAAATGCAACGAATGTCATTACCACCGTTGTAACTAAAGCCAGGATTGCATACAGTCCAGATTGCAACAACATTACTTTTAAACTGTACCGTTTCATATCGGTAGCCTGTTGGTGGTTCATGTGGGAAATCAATTGGAAGTTCAATCATTCTTTTCACTATCCAGTATATTTTTCACAAACTGTAAATTGTAATTGGGTTGCATTAACTCTTGAAGAATTGATTCTTCATCACTATTCCAAAAGTCTTCCCAATCTTTAGGGTCAGTGGTATCTTGAATGTTTGTGTTGATCATGACAAAGGGATTCGTTGGATAGAACTAGTATAGCACCTTACAGGCGCTTCTGATGGCAGCCAGGCTAGTTTATTAGTTTGCCCACCGCTTGTGTTGGTTGAAGTTTGCAGCACTGAAGATCTCACGGTCTACAAGTTTGATCATGTCACCATACTCATCTGAGATAATGAAACCTTCCTGCTTGATTTCCAGACCATTGATGTATGATCTTGGGGCATCACTGATGATCAAAGAATCCATCAGATCCTCCTTCATTTCAATCACCATCATATACAGATTGGCAAGATACTTGCAACCGAAGATCTCAGTAAGTAATGCATCGTTGATCTCTTTGCCTTCCCTGATGAATGCATTGATGATCTGTTTGCAGACCTTTGCAGTCTTCTCATCAAGAAAGTTGACAACATCTCTGTTGATGTTAGGTGCAGAAACACCCTCTGGTTTGATACGATCAACACAAGGCTGCACCCACTTGACCTTTGAACTATCATCAAAGAGTTGCAACAATGGGAATGCAGTCATCTCTCTAAGATCATTTTGCTCATCCATGTCAAAGTAGAAAGTATGAGGAGCAATAATGATCTTTTGAGTTACAAACTCATTGAAAACATATGTGATAGTATTTTGACCGAACTTGGTGCCATTACCCCAACCAATGAAATCACCCTGATAGACTTGATTCACCCGTGGAAGATACTTGAAGCAGGCATGAAGAATCTCTGCCACTTCATCATCATAGAATTGATCAATCTCATCGTGAGAGTGAGCAACACGAATCTTTTTCTTGTTGAACACAGCTTTGGTGCCAACAAAGAATGTACCAGTTGCAGGATCAGTTCCCCATACAATTGCAGGAGAACCGTCCATCTTCACAGAAATGTGTGAAGGATTGTAAATAAGGTCAATAGCAGACAGATCACCAGTCAGAATAGAATCTTCAATGTGTGAGATGTGCTTGTTCTGCATTGAGTCCGTTTCCTTTACTTGGCCAATATACACTGGATATGGGCCCTCGTCAATGGGTTCTGACCAGTTCGTCAACTGGCACAATCTCTTTAATATAATATGTTGCAGAGGTTTTACATAAAAACTTTATATTATTACGCTTCGTTCTACGCACTATGCTCTTAACCTGATTAACTGTATGACCCTTACTTCTTGCCCATTTATTCAATTGTTTTACAATTTCTTCTGTGCCATCCCTATAAACAATTTTATATGTTTTTGCATTAGGATTATTTTCAAGGGTCATTTTTTGGCGTTTTCCCCTAAGTTCTTCTGACACTTTTCCCCTACCTTTCCACCAACCTTCAGGAATCTCACCTTTTGTCATTTTTGTATCTGTGCCATTTGTAATCCAAAATCTACCTTTAGTTGGTGCTTCTACACCAAGTTCATGATACCATTGAACATCATCAGATATTAACTCACTAGGATCAGGCACACCAGGATCGAAGGACACTAGGCCCTCAAAGAATTCTTTCATCTGCTTTATGTGTGGTTGAATGTATTTATCAGAAAAGGGTCTTTAAGACCCCTTTCCTTGCTTAGTAACCACACATAAGCAAAATTATTTATAGACGATTGCCTTGCGGTCTGGGGAACTCATCGCCCAGTTCGGGAATTGGCCTGTGACCTAGAACTGCCTCCAATGCCGCAACGGCATGATCCTTTCTTTTACCGTGATAATCAATCAGATCTTGAATACAATCACGAAGATCCTGATAGAATACATCAATACTTTCTACGTCACCATTCGCTCTACCTTCATTGAGATACTCATCGATGGATTCAGCTAGACGACCCTTACGTTGCTCTTCAAAAGATTGATTTGAGGGAATGAATGGGGCATTTTCAAAACCGCTATTGTATGGACTGTTCATAGTAGAAATCACTGCTTACAAAAAGGCATGTACAACTCAGATTGATGTGGATGTTCATGGTCTACGACAAGACCAGGGATGAATGGATGGCCAAATTCCCACAAAACAGTGGCTACAAGACCAACAAATAGATACTTCATTTGACTAAGAATTGTTTTTCATAATTTAGCAAATCTTGAGGAACGATATCTCCAACATTGCCATCATATTCTACAGCATCTTTCCATTGTTGTCCAACCTTCTCATACAATTTGATGCTAAGATGCTTGTACTTTAGATTGGTGGGAATATAAACCTTGTAATTACTTCCATCATTATCTGTCAACATACTCAACTGCTTGTTCTCATCCTTGGTGACACATACTGTGGTTCTTGCCAGATTGAACAGATTCTCAAAGTTTTCATAATCTTTCAGATACACATCTGGATTGTCCATAATCATCCTGGCGATGAATTGTGGAGACAAGCAATGATCATCTGTACGCTTTTTTGAGTCATTCAGTGCTTCTTCACTGATCAACCCAGTGCGATTGTATCCTGAACAGAACACAAGATCATAGTAGATGCGCGTGATTGGACGAAAATAGTCAGGATCATTCCATAGCTCCGCGTTGGCACAAAGTGCATTGAAAGCAGCGCGGCAATAAACTCTCCAGTCTTTCATTTGTTTGTTTTGGGATAAGCAAGAAAGTAAATGCTATTCAAAATATCATTGTACTCTTCATAAAATTTACTACCTACGACCTGACGCTGCTGATCTTTACGAACAGCGTCAAAAATAAGTCTCCAGTGGCGCTGATTAAATTCGATCATGATTCAAGCTCCTTGATAGTATGCATTACGGTAAAGATAACCACCAGTCCATTCACAATTCTCAAGCACAAATTCACGTTCTTCAATGATCAAGAGGTTGAAACGAACACCTTTAGCTGGTGCTTTGATTGATGCTGGTTTGTAGACCTCACCAGTCTTCTTATCAATGAAGGCATGAATTGAATCACGCCTACCATCGATAGTCATAAAAATCTTGTGATACTTACGACCCACGGAATCGAGATAGAATCCATAGTTGCTACCAGTTTGTGGCGCAGTCTGTGTGAGTGCATCACAAAGCATCAGACAACACTTAGTGACATTCAGTTGAATGGTATTTCGAGCGTCCATCTGAGCAGTGTGTTGTGCTAGTGTTGCAGTCATGTGGTGGGCCATCCCTCTCAACTTGGCCAATATACATCGGATCCGTGCCTATGGCAAGCGATTAGACCAGTTCAAGAATTGGTTTTCTTGCGGCGGGCCCTCTTGACAGGTGCTTTAGCCTTTGTTGTCGTTTTCTTTGCAACAGTGGGTGTCTTGATCGCTTCTGCCTTTTTCGCTATGGGTTTTTTAGTTTTTGTTACTTTTGAGGACGATACCTTGCGTTTGGGTTTCTCTTCTGGTTTTAATGAGGGATCTTTATATCGGACATCAACTTTTAGACGTGGTTTCTTTACCCTATCATATTGTTTTTGCATGTGCTCATGGCATTCAAACCATGCTATCTTGTTTATCTTTCCTTCAGTCCATTCCATACGAATAGGAAAAGTTTCATATGGAAACAGTTCTGCAATCTTTTCTTTACTAAGGCGTGACATTAATATATTTTCTGAAGATTTTATTGCATTTGTTTCTAAAATGCGTATACAAAGAATTGTTGAAAGAGATTAGATCATCATGGTCACGATCATGCATATACTTCTCAGACATCATATCATAGTATCTCCAGGCCCGCAAATCTTCTATGTCTGTTATGACTGATGTTGTCCAAAATACAACTGCATATCTATCACCTCTAGTGACTTCATTAACACGATGAGGAGTACCAGTCTCATATGTAATGGATTCTCCTGGTTTAAGTTTAAAACTTTTCTCTTCACCATCTACTAGTAGAACAAGTTCCCCACCATCATAATCATCTGGATTACTTAAAAATATAGTGGTACTAAAATGGCCGCATTTTGGTTCATCAAAATGTGGTTTATAATACCCACCCTTTGGTGTCCTACTTACAATTGGATCAGAACTCATGAATGCATAAGTATACTTCAAAAAGTTCTCATGTGAATCAAGAACATAATGAACAATAGATGGGTCTATTTCACATTCCAGATTTTTCTTTACTTTATGCAAATCACCCCTTACGGAGTCATATGTTTTCACTCCATCTTGCCATTCAGCATATTCCAGTTCATTGAAAATTGTTTTGACTCTGGAAGCAGAGAGAATTTTACACGTAAAATAAGACATTATACAAACCAAGTTACGATAGAATATCGAGTGCCAGATTCAACTGGACAAACTCTATGTGGATAAAGAAACGTCGCTGGGAATATTACCATTGAGCCGGGTTCAATTTTCATTTTATGTCTCCCACCCCAAAAATGCAACTCCCCTCCTTCATAACCATCATTTAATCCAAGAATTGCTGTTAGTGCTCTATTAGTCGATGTTCCATGATCAACATGCTCAATGTATTCACCACCAGCACGATATCTTAACATTGTATATCCTGAATCAGTTTCAATGGTCAAGTGCTTGAATCTGGATGCATAATCATTTAGTTGAGCATTGAACAGTTTGAATAGTTTATCATCCAATTCCTTTTCTTTAGGCCCTCTTTCAGTTGAAATCTCAATTAGATCACACTTTCTGGATTTTGATGATTCATTCTTGTCTAAGACATCACCAGTGGTTAATGCTGGTTGCCATAACGAACTATTATCATCGAAATAGTTCATCATTTCTTGACAGTCTTCTGGTGAGAAGATATTTTTGTAGTAAACAATACCATGCATGAAATCATCAGCATATTGTTTTTCGCCCGTATAAATGTTTTCCATTTCTGTCTTAACGTGTGGTGGTGGTCTCCAACCCATTTTAACATATTCCTCAGATACTAGACATCTCATCAATGATTCATCAATTTGACCCTTGTTAGTATCTCCAGCACAAGATGCAGCTGCACCGTCTGCTCTCACATAATGTAAAAATACTTGAGAGCAAAAAGTACCCTCAAATTTATCTCTCCAGTGTGGTGAATAACATCCAAGAAATACAACACCATCGCCTGGTTGCATTACTACTTCTTGTGGTTCATTATTATGATCACAAATGTAGATTGGCCAATCAGCATCTGCATCCAAATTTACAGAGACTGTTAACTCACATGCTGGTCTATCTGTATGCTTCTTTAACTCTTCTGCATGTGAATAGATCCTACTATATGCATAGGTTGGTAGAAGTTGAGTCTCAACAGTTACAGAAAGATCGTTAACTTTTTCATGTAATAGTTCTACTGATCCATCATGATTGTATACGCAGGCTGAGTTTGGTGCCTGACTATCACCTTTGTACTTGTTTTTTTCATGATCCTTTTTGAGTTGATTTGACAACTCTTTTGCAGATTCAATATCAATAAAATTAGGAATCAGCAAGTAGTTATTTTCAAGTAATAATTTATTCATCAATCAACTCCATGAATCCAACCTGTGCAAATATATTTCGTCTCTGACTTTGGTGGATATCCGCGATGTGTATATGTCCATATAGCTGGAAATACCAGCATTTTTCCAGTCTCTGGTTGTATTTTTGTTCCATCAACAAATTCAGTATATCCTTCATCATGGATATCATTCAAATACCAGATAAATGTAAGATATCTTGGGTTGCCATTACCATCGTCAGAGGAAAAAGCAAAATCATGGTGCCAACTATAGAATCCTCCTGGTTTTGTTTCTTGAATTTGATACCCTTGATCTCCCCAATCTTGGCAATACTGGGGTATACCCATGAATTTATGCATATCACAATACTTTTTAAAATATTTTGATACACTGGCACAAAATTTATTATCTTCTTCTTCCCAATCTGGTTTCGTGGATATCACCAGATCCGTTGACACTTTCAAATTTTCATTTAATCCAGAGCCAACTATTCCAGGATATTTTCTATCATCAGTCTTGAATTTTTCAATACAATGATTACAAAATTCTTCGTCTAATGCATTCGGAAACTCAGTGATAAAGTCAGAAAACTTATAATTAGGGGCATCAGCATGTTGTATCATAAAATCAAGATTAATGGATATGCATTACTCCATTTGCATGGACATGCGGCATTGATGAGTTATATAGGTGCATTTGTCCATGTTGAATACCAGCACCCAAAAGTCCAAAGAAAACTAAAACTGGCACATACTTAATGAATTTCATATGGTGAAATACTTATTTCAGAAATTATTTATATTCGTAAAAGAATCCATTGTTAGTTGTGTAATGTATGTTACCTATACCAGCTTCTTTGAGTGCTAATGCACATATAGGACAGGGTTTTGCCATACGAAGTTCATCATGATTATGACCACCCAACCTTGCAACAACTATTGTATCTGCATCCTCTTTACATTTAATTAGAGCGGCAATCTCAGCATGAAGATAAATTTTCTGATGCAATCCAACACGTTCGGCAAACTTGGCTTGTATTGGATGTGTTTTTGATTCAAGGTTAGTTGCAGTACAAAGCACTCTATTTTTATTGAGAAGAATTGCTCCTACTTGCTTTTTAGATGATGAAGATTTAGCGGTCTCAATCACCAGATCGTAAATATTATCTGATAGCATTAGCGGCGCACCACAGAAACAGCGGGTTGCCCTTCATTGAATACGGTATTGACAACTGCCTCAACGCTCCTTGCAGTGCTAAGGCCCACCTTATCAAACACTGGCACACATACTAGACCAAAAGTCTTCTCAGCGCCTCCTAGACGTATTACACGCCCGATTGACTGACTGATGCCAATAAAGTCCATATTACGCATGAATAGAACTGCTTCAAGTCCTTTTACATTGATACCTTCGGACAAGATAGAGTGATGCATTACAACAAAACGAGTATCATCCTGACCCCACTGATTCAGTGTCTTGAAGAACTCCTCACGGGAAACTTTGATGCCGTTGATGATAGCACCAGTCTTGCTGGTAATATACATCCAGTTATAGCCACGTTGCTGAAGTTGTATCGTGAAATCAGATTGACCGATGAGACGAAGAATCTGTTTGGTAGAACGTGCTGCAATCAGAATTTTGTTGAGTGAGTTTGCATCAATCGTATCCAGCAGATTCTTGTCATCAGATAATTTGAAATCACCCTGAGGTAATTGATGAACAACAACCTTAGGAGGAAGAATGTAACCTTCCTCAACCAGTTTTGGTGCAGGAACATTACAAATTACCTGACCATAAACTTCAGGATCGTTCATTCCTGGTTTGAAAATAGTAAGAG
>Ga0098045_1000926_pt1 | contig 10808 bp, 4 predicted proteins | sample 11_taG_FD_77071 | JGI IMG/M metagenome (GOLD analysis project Ga0098045, IMG submission 77071) | Marine viral communities from the Subarctic Pacific Ocean - 11_ETSP_OMZ_AT15265 metaG | ecosystem: Environmental > Aquatic > Marine > Oceanic | place: Pacific Ocean | collected 2015-01-16 | reverse complement strand
TCATTAAACCATTTAACGCGTTTCCATATATTAAACGTTCATACACTTCACCAACTCCATCTATCCAGTTTTCATTTGTAAACCTTTCTCCAGCCCCGTTATAATCTTTAAAAGCTTGTTCTTTAGCTTTTTCTGTGCTTAATCCTTTTGATTCGTAATCTCTTACTTTATCTCTGTAAAACTGAATACCACCTCTAAACTTTCCTTCTGCTTTTACAGTTTCTGGATTTATAGCAAGCACTTCTATGTCTTGTTCTTTGGTTGAATCATCTTTAGAAAAGTATATCGCTTGATTTTTTGCATCATATTTAACTCCGGGTGCAAAATCTTGAACTTGTTCTTTTGCGTAAGCAACACCTTCTTTTAATTTACCACCTATAGTAGCACCTTGTTTTATTATTCTTAATTGTTGTTTATCAAAAGCTTTTCCAGAGGCTATAGTTTTATTGTAATCTCTTATAAAATTAAATACATCTCTTCCGTCTCTAAAATCAGCTCTTAATCCCATAGCTGTTAAAGCTTTTCTAATAGCATCACCTATTCTAGTAAATAAAGTTTCGTTATATTGCAAGTCTCCACTTGCCAAAGCATCTGATAATAAAGTTAATGTCTCTTCTCCCGTTGTCATAGAATCAGAAATTTGACTTGCCTGTAAGCTTTTATTAGCGGCTTTCCATTGTGGTGAATCTTTACCTAATTCGTTTTCTATCATGTCAAGTTCAGCCCATCTTCTCATACTTGTTTCGCTAACTTGATAACCTTTTATTCTCTGTCTTAGTTTACTATTTCTAAACTGTTTAGGATCTAAATTTTTTAATACATTTGAAAGCGCACCACCCAAAGCAATAGCTGTTTCTGGATTTTGTCTTAAAGTAGTTTGCATTATTCTATGGAAAAACTCATGACCTGCAACATTAATAGCACCAGCTCTTAGAGCGTATTCTTTATTAATTATAATTCTTTGCCCTTTACCTTTGTCTGGCGTTATAAAACCATGGGTTCTGTCAAAGTTTTTAAGAAGATCTTCTTTTTCTTTTTGTATTTCTTCTATTTTAGCCTGTATTTGTGCGTTGCCTTTTTCTTTGGCTTTGGCTTGCACAATTGGGTCTTGTGTAAAAATATCTTGTTTTTGACTTTCTAATTCAGCAATTTCAGTTTCAAGTTCTATTTCTAACTCAGCAGAAGCTTCCTCTGTTGAAGTCGCTTCTACAACTGGCATTTCTTTACCGTATAGTTGTTCGGCTTTTTTCTGAACTCCTTTTACGTTTTTCTTGTAAAAATTTAATTGCTTACTAGCTTCTATTCTTTTTACATAAGGATCAATTATAGCTTTTCTACGAATATTGTTGTTGTTAATTCTTTGAGTTAACTTCATCATTTCTTCAACCTTCATTTCTTTTGACATAGTTTTGTCAGCAGCAGTTAACTCTTTTTGTTCTTTTGCTTTTGCTATTTTAAGCTCAAGATCTTCTAGTTCTTTCATGAGCTCAGCAGAACGCTCAGGTGTATTATTGTTTGCAATGGCATCAGCGACTTCTAGTTCTGTAGCTGCTATTTTATCTTGTATTGCTTTGCTAGTGCCAGATTCTGATTTAACTAAACCTTTAAAACCAAACTCATCTGTTATAGCACTTATCTCATCGTATGCATCGTAATCATTATTAATTTCTATGTCAGTGTTGGCTGTTAACAAACCGGCGTCTCTTAATCTTTTTACCTCTGCTGTAGCTTCTTTTTTGTTTTTAAATCTCCTACCGTCCACGTGGTAACTAGATTGTTTATTACCTTTCATGGCATTGTAACCCATACTACCACCAGAAAATACAAAGCCAGTAGCCGACATAGATATGGCTAATTCTTTCAAAAAGTCAGATCCAGTAATATTTCCTTCAGCATCTGTTTCATACATACCTTCAAATATATCCTGGCCATTTATAACATTTTGCATAGGTTGATTTATAATTTCTTCTGCAATTTCCCCAAAAACACCGTTGTAACCTACTTTTTGAGTTAAAAAATGAGTTGCTGCTTCAGATTTTTTTAAACCCATTTTACGCATATATCTACCAAGGGCTATTCGCTTCATCCAGTCTGGATCACCAAATAGTTTTTTTCTCATATACTTACTAACACCAGGTAATTTTTCACCTAAACCCTCTGAAACATACTCCGCCCATGTAGAACCAAATCCTCTTGCAAAAGCTGGTAAAAAATCTTGTCCTGAATTTTCATCTACCATAGCTACCAAACCAGTACCTTCATCACTAAGCATCAAGCCCATTTCTTTAGTCATGTTTTGATACGTTTGATCCATAAACCTTTGCGGGCTAACGGTTGTTCTAGCTAAATTACCCATTAAATAACCAAACGTTTTAGAAGCTCCCTCTGCAACATTTACAACAGCTTGACCTGGGAGTCTTAGTGCTTTTGGAAATAAAAACGCTCGCGAACCCGCTGTAGCCGCTTTACTAACTGCACCAGCTAAGCCAGATGTAGCTATCATTTCCCCCATAAAAGGAAGCATATCAGCGGCCATACCGCCAGCGTTGTAAGCATTAGACATTTCTTCTACCTTAGCGGCTGTTTCGTTTTTCATTGTAGCAACGCTAAGTAAAGTTTTTTCTGCAGGCGTTCTATCTTCTGGCACTTTGTCGGTAATTTTTTTAATTCTATAATTATCAACTGAACTAACTAAACCACTTACGAAAGGTAAATACTCATGTCCTTGTTTGCTTTTAAATCCTCTCCAAAAATTAACTAAACCACTATTATCCATTGACTCTGGAGAATTTATAATCTTGTCCAAGTATCTAGAAACTTGATCGTAGTCTTTAAACTCTGGGTTTTCTTTCTTTAATAAGTTTATAGCGCTTGCTCTTTGTACTTTTGGTTTCATGTGACCCCAATCGTTTTTTTCAATTACAGCGTTGATAGCTTCTTCAAAAATACCAAGCTGCTCTTGAGCGGCTCCTTTTATTAAAAATTGAGAAATATTACCCTCACCGTCTTGAGCTAGTTTACTATAATTAACACTCCAAAATTCTTTTTCAGCTAGAGCTAGCTCGTCTTTCTCCATTTCATCATCAAGTTGATCGCTTAGTATATTCCATTGTTTTGTTAGTGCTAAAACTTTATCATCACGGCTCATGTTTGCAAAACCTCCTTCGTCTAGCTTTTTTGATATTCTACTATAAACATCTTCTGAAATTAAATTTGCTTGAGGTTTCCATGCTTCAAAAAATCCATCTTGTAATTTATCATAGGCACTCGCGATGTTTGTGTTTGCAAGTTCAACAGCTTTAGAAAAATCGCTTTCAGGGTTTTCTTGTGCTTTTTTAAAAAGTCCATTGAGATGTGCTTGTGCCTCATTATTAACTTTATCGTATTTAGCTTGCATGCCATCTAAATGGCCCATTATACGTTTTTTAAGAATCTCTTGTAATTCTTGTTCACTTTTATCCTTGTGAAGTCCTGCGCCAACTTCTTCTTTTAATTTATCAAACTCTGCCTGTTGGTTTTCTTTTATTATAGCTTCTTGCTCTGCTTTCAACGCTTCAAATTGAGGTTGAAACTTTTCTTGTGTTTCTTGCTTTGCTTCAGGTAGGTATGCGTCAGCTGCCGCGCTGATTGCTTCGTTTAGCTTTACTTGCTCGGCGGAATATATTTCTAGTGCAGCGGCGTCAAAATCAGCGTGAGATTGTTCGTTGATATAATCCGTATAGTTTAAAGTAGTAAAATCAGTTTCTTCACCAACATCGGTCGTTAAACTTTCATCAAACTCTTCTCCTAATTTATCTTTTGACCGCAACACTATATCGGTTTCGCCAGTCTTTTTTTCTAATTTTTCACTTTTTGTTTCACCAGCCCGCTTTTTTAAATCATGTAAGAAGTTCATTTCTTCCCACATTATTTTATCTTCTTCAGAAACTTTACCTGGTTTATTAGCGTAACTATAGCCACCTTGAGCGTCTTTACGTATTCCAGATATTTCAGTGTATCCCAAACTACCTGCCATACCAGTGTATTCACCAGCCTGCAAACTTTCTACACCTTTTTTAGGTTTAGTTCTTTCAAAAAAAGCTTCATCAGATTCTGGATTACCATCTTTATCAGTTAGCTTGTGTTTACTAATAGTTTTATCGTGGTAATTATTTAAAGTCTTGTCTATGTCTTGCCCACCAACGTAGTTTAAATATTCCCTATAACCAATAGAGTGATCAGCGTTATCTGTCCATGAGGTTTGTAATCTAACCTTAATTCCTTCTTTATCTCCTTTTCTTTTAATACCAACAACGTCGTCTCCCGCTACTTCTTCTGTAATCTCGTAATCATTACCATGAATTTCCTGTAGTTTTTCAACCATAGTTTTTTCACCACCTTTGTTGGTATGCCATTGGTCAAAACCTAAAACAGTTGGTTTTTGTTCTTCTTTTTCCTCTACTGTTTCTTCAATTACAGGTTCTTTAGCCTTAAGTTGGTTTTCACGAAACAAAGCTTGATTAACAAATTCAGTTTTACCATCTTCTGTTTGTAGATACCAACCATCTTCTCGCTTAGTGTAATTACGACCTTCGTTGGAAAACATATCACCAACCTCATAGTTGTCAACAACACCTTCCCCCATATGCGCTTTTTTATGATCCTCTATAGAGAGCATTGAGTGACCTTCAAGATGTTTTAATGGAGATGATTTTTTTAACATATTATTGATTTAATTCTGGGTTAGCTTTCTTTGCAGCTTCGCCTCTTTCTTCTTCCTGTTTTTTAACTTTAGCTGGAGTCATACCCGTTGGGTGTACTTCACCATCAAATAAAAACTTTAACATACCGTTTTTAGCGGCCTCAGCTTTTTCTTTTTTAAATCTAGCTTTTTTAAGTTCATTTTGCTTTAATCGCATAATGTCAAGTTTACCTTCAGGATAACCCATACCTTTCCACCAAGCGTTTTCTAATTTATAAGTGTAATATTCTTTTACTAAAGTTCTTAATAAATTCATATTAAAGAAAACATTGTCAACATTAATTAAAGCATCGACCAATCTTAATCTATCATCATTACTGATTTCATCTGCCCAATGATTATCATCTTCTGGTCCTATATCAGCTTGAAATTCCATAGCGTCCCAATCAAAACCCCCGTAATTTAAATTTGCAATATTTGGGTGTTCATACAAATGTCTTCTAAAAGTACTACCATCTCTTAGTACCTCGCTATCATGGCAAAACATCATAACCAATTCGTTTTGTTCTTTACTAGCTGTACCATCATTATAACCAAACAATGTATCAATTTTGTAGTTAATACGACCTAAGTCGATCTTTACTGCTGCCTTACCTTTGTTTGCTTCTAAAGCGCTTTCATGTGTTTCATTTAAGAAATTTAAATATTCTGTAGCTCTTAAATTGTTTCTTAAAAACATATCTTTATTTCCCTCTAAAACAGGTATAAAAACCATATTATCATAAAAGTCATAAACAACACAATACTGTTGATCTGGAGAAACCAACTCACCATAGTAATCAGTGTATCCACTTTCAACATCTTGTTCAACAGCATAAATAACTTTTAATTCCGGGTTGTTACAATACATCTGAGTTGCAAAACTTACTTGCTGCTGCGAAACACCTTTAGATAATAATGTTTCTGTAGCAAAATGATCTTCATAAAACTCTTGAATTGCTTCTTTAATAACGTCTACATTTTGTCCTAATTGAGCTAGTTTTGTTTTAACTATTCCTTGCTGTTTTTCATCATCATCTTGCAGTGCTGTATATAGTTCTTCTTTATATTGCTTAACTAAAATATGACCAACCTCGGTATAAGCAGATGGTAAAGCAACAGCTCCACCAGCTTCGTATTTTTTTCTTTCTTTATCTCTTAGTATTTGGTCTTTTAACTTTCTTCTTTTCATGCTTTCTGGCTCAATATTTTTAATGTCCATTTGCATTTCATCCCAACCTTTTCTATCTTGAGCTCCTCCTAATATATCTAATCCAGCCTCGGTCATGGCTTTACGCTTTTGCATGTCCTCTTGTGGTGTCTCTCCTAATTGTTTCAATGGTGATGGTGTAATTTTTTTCATATCTACGTCTATTAAATTATAATTTACTGTGTAGTAACCGTTCTTACTGTTAACAGCATCCTCTCTACCTAACTTTAACAAATCTTGAGCCATTGTCCCACTCCAAGTTTGTTCTTTACCGATATAATTAAAGTGGTATATTGGTATTCCTGAATCAGAATATTTTATTTTAACTATATTTTCTTTTTTTCTTTTGTCGGATAATTTTCCAATACCACTAATAGCATCTCCAACGCCTCCCCACATTTTTTTATCTCCAGCTGCTTTTTGGTCTGCCGCCATACCAGCTTGTTGTGCGTAAGAATCCATTAACGTTGCTTGTTTTTTCATTTCCAACTCCGCTGATTTCAATTGCCCTTCTCCTTTTAACTTCTGCACCTCCATCTCACCTTGCGCTTCAGCCATTTGTAATTTAGACGCTTCAGTTGCCTCTGCCATTTGTAATTTAGATGCTTCACCAAGTCTAGCTGCCTGCATAGCGCCCTCAGCGTCCATTTGGGTTTTTTGAATATCCATATCAGCTGCTCGTTCCTGAGTATCTAATCTACTTTGCTCTTGAGCTTGCATAGTTTGTAGTTTAGAACCTTCTTCTGCGGTAGACATATTAATATCTTGCTCCGCTTTAGCAGCTAACTTTTGGTTAGCAGCTTCTTGCGATCCAATACTAGCGGAGGCTTTTTGAGCTTGCATAGCACCTTGGTTTGCCATAGACTGTGCTAATGCAGCAATACCAGAACCACCTGCGGCAGCACCCATTTCAGACATAATATTAGCTTGCATTTGTTGGTTTTGTTGAGCTTCAAATTCAGCTTGTTGAGTATTGACAGTTAAATCTTCAAAAGCATTTTCCATGCCCTCAAATTTATTCTCCATGTCGTCGAAGGCATTTTTCTGACCCTTCATTTTGTTCTCCATGTCAGCGTAGACATTCTCTTGGTCTTCGTAAACGTTTTTAAGACCGGACATTTTGTTATCTAAACCTGCGTATGCGTTTTTAGCATCCTCAAAAGGATTCGAAGTGTCAACGTTTTTAAGTGCGTTTTGCGCGTTTTTTAAACCCGCTTCCGCTGCCTCTTGTTTTTTTCTAGCGGCTTTTTTTTCTTTACCCCCAGATATCGCTTTAACTGTACCCGCGACTACCATCGCACCGCCGACTACCGCTGCTGCTGTTACAATACCCATATTATTTTATTTTTTTTGTTATCTCGTGAGAATTTCTCTTGTCTACATCCCAACCTAGTTTCTCATGTGTATTTATTAAATGTTTATTTCTACCCACACTAAACATGTACTTATATCCTAATTCTTTTGTTCTTTTTTCCACTTCTGTTATCAATAATTCTATTGCTTTTTTTCTATCTTTTCCTTTGTATTTTGGATTAGAAATTACCCATTCTAATATAACAACCTCAGAATTTGTTTCATATACAAAACCAGCTACAATTGGAATATTGTTTTTCTCTATCATTATTCCACCCGTTCCATTTTCGGGTAAAAATTCTTTTGGCATTACCGGCCATCTCCACCATTCCCACCAAGAAACCAATGTATCCCAATCTGATTCTTTTAAACATCTTGTTTCTAATTTATTAGTATGAACAAGACTTATTAAGTCATTAATCTCTTTTAGTAATTCTTTTTCCTGCATTTTATTTAATTTAATAATATAATAATCACACTTTTTGACTATTATTTACTATTTACTCACTACTTACAACATAATCTACAGCTGTTGCAAATATTTCAGCTGGTAGTGTGCTATAATTTCTATACTCAGTTTCGGCATAATATCCTGTTATACCAGAGTAATTAACTAATTTATTTTTAGCAAACATTAAGTAGTGATCATTAGTCAAGTTTGGCGCGCCTCCAGTAGGGTTGTATGTTATATTATTTGTAACGTGATTAATAGCCGTTATTTCACCCATTATTTTTGGTTTAGTATCTACACTGCTAGATGGTACATTAGTACCACCCTGCCCGTTACTCAACCTAGACGCATAGAGAGTATCACCCGGTTGTATCGAAATATTTAAATCATATTTACAAGTTATATCTGCCATGTTTTTATATTTTTATAATGCTATTGTACTTAAGAAGTTCTTTAGGTTTAATTCTATTGTTAAATCCTCTTTACCGAACGAACCATTTATATCTGTTATTGTTAAAATTACATAAGAATAAATCATTGGATCATCAAGAGCTAATGCTGTTTCACCTACCTCATCATGCCCCTCGATACTAACTGCAATATCGCTAACATTCCAATCCCCTGTCTCATAATCTATATCTGTCCCATCTGAAGTATCGGTGGTTACAGTGTGTCTTATAGATGTTCCCCAGTCTGAGGATATTTCCACTTCCTCAGAATTATGGTCTTTACTATACGACCCATCAAGACCAGCAAATGTTGCAAAATCCCATCTATTATAACCAGTTGCTGCAAATTTAGGAGCCCGATTTATTACAATAAAATTAGAGTCACCATCTGCTTTTATCAAAAAACTAAGACTAGTACTTATTCCGCTTTCGTATGAAATAGGGTTCGATTCTATAAACGTAGAAATAGAAGATTTATACTCACCCTTACCGATAGCATATGTCCCATTGGCTATATATTCTAAACCACCTACTGTTATAGGTGTAGCGGTGTCGCCCTCTATAATAGGTCTAAATATTTTAAATATACCTGGGTGTCCATCTGGATTCTCTGAAGTGTCTACTACACCACCATCTTTTAAAGCTATATTTAAAAGTGTATTTGCGGCTGTTGACTGACTAATGTTAAATCCTGAAGGATTTTGTTTTGTACCGTCTTGTAAGTACTCGGCTAGTTTCTCATGATCTAAATCTGCGTCTGTTCTTAACCTGACGTTAAATGCTGAAGCGGTTGAAGATGGTGGTATTCTTATAGATCTCTTATATTCTCCGAATCCCAAACCTCTTCTAGCTTCTGGTATAATACCCTCAATAATACTACCGTCAGTGGTACCTCCTGTTTTGAAATTAAAAACGTTTCCAGTAGCGTTTTCCGCAAAGAGTTTAAATCTTGTACCAGGTATACCTTTTACCCGTATAGTTTTTACACCCCCAATTAAACCTAGCGATCTACCAGTGTCTACAGAGTATATTTTACCATCTTTTTTAGATTCAACTGGTTTGTCTTTTAATAACTCTATATTAGCCTTTGAACCAGCGGTAAAAGAAATTCTATTAGTAATTATTTCACTTAATTCGTTTTTTGGAAAAGTATATTTAACAGAAAAAGTTTTGCCTGTTAATTTACCATCATTATTTCTTTTTTCAGAAACAGTCACCTTATATCTACTTTTGTCACCCTTTATATTATAACGGGGAATAATAGAAAAAGAATAATTATCGGGAACGGTAAATGATTTACTAATAAAATCTATAGTCTGACCTGGCGAACCTTTAATTAAATATCTTTTTCCCGCTGAATAATCACTCAATATATTTCCAAAAGTATTTTGCTCAACTAAAACATTAGCATCAGCCGTAGTTGATTCTATTATTGAAACCTCGTTCGATATCAATTTTGTCCTTATAGTAAGTGGTAAATAAACACTTACAATTTGTTGGTTTGACGAAAATGTATTGAACGCAACTTTAGCTAATACATTTTTTCCACTATTTGAAAAAGCTATACTTTTAATTTCTGCTGGCAAAAACCCATGTGAAATATCTAAAGCGTTTAACTTGTGAGATTTAATGGGTTTTATAAGCACATCGACTGTGTCCGGTGTTTTTTCTCTCACCGCGTTCACCTGAACCCAAGGTATTGAAACGTTTTTATTTGCTAAACTTGTTTTTAATATTATTTTTGCCATATTATATTTGGTTAGTTGGGTTGTTAGCGTTTCCGCCGTTAAACATTCCTATGCCCTGTAGAGAAAAGTCAGCGGTATCCAAGTGGTCACCTGTTAAATCACCTTCTTCACCACGTATATAGTCAAACCATTTATTTTCTTTACTTATAAATTCTTTTACAGAACCCTCTTGTAAGTCAGTTCTTATTTTTTCAACGTACCAACCTTCTTTTTCAAAGTTATCAGAGTAAATTTGACCACCAGGAAGTATAATATTGTCTATTCTATAAAAGTTAGCAGCATCAGGCCCTGTAACTGTAGATCCAGGTCTTGGAACTACTTTACCTTGACTCCCTTCGTAATTTAAAGTTTTAAATCTTTTAACATTACCCTGGTCTTGATTAAAAACAGTTTTAACCATAGAATAATGGTTTTGACCATAAAATCTATTTCTAGGTGTTGTAAATATAACTTCTTCACCTGATTCAATATGAACTTTATTTGTTAATCTACATTTAAAAGTTCCATTTATTGGTATTATTATATCTTGAACAGTTGTTCCGTAAGGTATTCCATTTCCCTCTACGTTCATTCCCTCTATTACTACTGTTGAGGAATCTGGATTGTAACGTATTTCATCGGTGTTTATAGAAGGTTGCGCTATAATTCTTGTTATTCTTAAATCTAAAGAATGTTGGTATACCTCAGCGTTACCAATACCACTCAAGCTGTATGGCACTCCCCAAGGATCATTGTCTGATAAGTGACTATAAACATTAGACGGGAAGGTGTAATATACGTTTTTATAACTTACACCGCCTTGGTGAACGAAACTTTTAAAACTAACCCAACCTTTACTTTTTTCAGTATAACTTGCTGTATAAGCTCTTTCGTTAGT
>Ga0098045_1000925_pt1 | contig 10814 bp, 8 predicted proteins | sample 11_taG_FD_77071 | JGI IMG/M metagenome (GOLD analysis project Ga0098045, IMG submission 77071) | Marine viral communities from the Subarctic Pacific Ocean - 11_ETSP_OMZ_AT15265 metaG | ecosystem: Environmental > Aquatic > Marine > Oceanic | place: Pacific Ocean | collected 2015-01-16 | reverse complement strand
GTAATAATAATGCTATTGATAATTTATACGAAGAAATGAATAATTATTTAACAATGAAACACGAAATACTACCTATTGAAGACAATCATTTTAATAATTTAATATTTCAAATAATTACTCATTCAACTGATTTTAAATACATATCAATGTACCTTATTCATAAATGTATTTTAAATGGATACAAAGTGCTAACTAAAAATAATCAATTGTTAGAATTAATTACAAACCAAACAAGTAATAATGAAATAAACACATTATTTTTAAAAATTAAAGAATTAATATACATTATTATTTATAGTGTTTGTAATAACATTAATATTAAATAATATTATATGCTAAAAAACAAAATTGATTTACATAATTCACGTAAAAATCTTGGTTAATTAATATTCGCAAACTCTTTTTTTAGAAAAAAGTATGATTAAATTGAGGATAAATTATTATTTTTTTATGTTAAAATAATAATTTGACAATTGATTTGGATTATTTTTAATTATACAATACTATTTATTTACACAACGGATTTTATTCTATTATTCTATTGATTTTAAATATGAATACAGGATTTTTACTACATTTTGCGACGTTTGTCCATCACCTAACCATTCAATTGACATTTTACGCAATCCACTATAAATATTATCAATATATTGGAACGATTCTTTTACAATTAAACTATCAATATCATAAGTATCCACTGCTAACATGTGACTACAATTATATCGCACTGATTGAGGTCGTTCCGTAAAATCACGCGGAACAATTACAGGTGTTCCTAAAATTGCTGGTTCTTCTTGTCCAGTTCCACTATCAGAAATAATAAACTTGGAATGATAGACTGTATCTAAATATGTATTGTATGACATTAAATCCACTAATTCCACTGCGTTCAGTACTAACTTGTGTTCTTCAATAGTTTTACACGTACCGTGGAATTTAAGCATTTTTACAGGAACACCGTATTTACGGCTACATTTATTAGCATAAGTAATAATATTTTGTAAGCGATTAGGATACTTGAAATTCTCTGGACGATGTACATCCACTAAAATACAATCTCGTCTTGATTCAATATCAGGTACCAATGGCTTACAAATCTCCAAAATAGTATTACCTACTACATGCACATTCTCCGTAATATTCTCATTTTTTAGAAATTGCTTATATTCGTCGTGATATACAAATAAAATATTACTACAATGGTCACATACAGTACGATTAATCTCTTCAAACATTCGCTTATCAAATGACCGCATACCAGCTTCAATATGACCAATCTTATAACCTTCCTTATACAAGGGTAAAGATGCACAAACAGTATTTGAATCGCCTAAAAATAGAATAATATCAGGATTTAGTTCATTGGTTTTAATTAATTCAATAATGGAAGTGGAAAGATAGCTTAATTGTTCGTAATGGTTGGAAGATTGTTTGCCAGTTTCTAAAATATAATCGGGAGAACGAATATCTAATTCTTTAAAAAATACTTCGGATAATAGAGCGTCGTAATGCTGACCAGTATGAACTAAAATATGATTAATATGAGGATGAGCATCCAATGTTTTAAAAATATTACACATACGAATAAAATCAGGACGAATACCACTAACTGTCATGACAGTTTTTGGTTGTATAGGTTTAGGGGTAATAGCATTGTCATTGGTTGAGTCAGTAACTGTTGGAGACATGAATGATTGTACTAAATCCATAATATCAATATATATTATATTTATTAATATATGTTTATATCGTTTAATTTTATTGTTAATTTAAATTGCGTTAAATATTCAGTAAATATTTATTTTATTTATTACCATTAATACCACAATTATATACTTGTTTATAAGTATTTCCATTTGCACGATTTAATCGTAATTGTTTAAGTTCAAGAGTTTCAATTTCACTTGGTAATTTGATAAAAAAGGCTTTGGTCCTTTTATTAAAATCACTAAAATCTTTGCTTAAATAGGACATTGTTAAAAATATGCGTTTTTCGCTGGTATTATTACATTTTACTGGACTTGGATTTCCGTGCCATGAATAATCGTCGCAAGTAAATAGTACCAGTCTATTAAACTTGGGCAATATTTTATTTTCGCATGTATATAGTAAAGCATTATCATTGCTGGCATTGTCGCCTTTCCAAATTTCCAAATGTCCGCCATTTTCTTCGGTCCAATTGGAACTTAAATAAATACCAAGAGTAACTTGTTTTTTATATTCTTTGTTTGGGTGTAATCCAGCATCTACGTGAATGTCTAATTTATCACCGTCGTCATATTTATGAATTCCCCAAAAATTCTTACTTTCGTCCTTGCACAATTCTTTTCCTGTTAACACAGACAATTGTTTAATAAAATCATCAGATTCTAAATGTTGAAATAGTTCAGTGCATTTGTCAGGCATTGTATTTTTATTACGTAAAGTATATTTTTGTTCGAAAGGGTTGTTATATCTGTCCCATTTATCATCGGGAATGTCTAAAATTTCCTGTTGAATGTTGGATGCTATTTGTTCATCCAACACATTATCAATAAATAAATGAGGATAAGGTAGGGTTTGTTGGTATTGACTTGGTTTTAAATTTAAAGAAAACATAATATATGTAATATTAATTATTATATATTTATATTATATTTTTTGTTGTTAATTTTTGTATTTTTTTATGTAAATTAATTGTATTAATAAATAATATAATTAATTATGAATATTAAACTGGTAATATTTGATTTTGATGGTGTATTTACTGATGGTAAATGTTATTTTAATAAAGTTAATAATAAAAGCACTGTAAATAAATATTACAATATAAAAGATGGTATGAGTTTAAAAATATTAAAAGATAATAATATTATCTCTGGGTTAATCAGTTCTTATTCCACCGATAAATTAATTACTTTGAATGAAATTGAAATAAACGAGGAAATAACCAACCATTTGAAATTTGATTATAAATATATTGGAAAACAAAATAAAATAAATATATTAGATGAATGGTTAATAGAACTTGGACTTACCTATAAAAATGTTGCTTATATTGGTGATGATATTAATGACATTGAAATTATGAAACAAATAGGATTTTCAGCTTGTCCCTGTGATGCAATAGATAAATGTAAAAGTATAGTAGATTATATATGCATTAAATCTGGTGGAAATGGATGTGTAAGGGAATTTGTAGATATGTTACTATCTATGAATTGCCTAAATACCGAGCTGAATACATCAAATGATGACAATAATAACAATGCCCTGAATACATCAAATGATGACAATAATAACAATAATAACAATAATATATTGGATGGAATAAAAACAGAATTTGCTCATCAAATAAATAATTATAATATGAATGATGTAAAAATGATTGCTAATATGATTAATGAGTGTAAAGGAACCGTACATTTTATGGGTGTTGGAAAATCAGGAAATATTGCCAAACATTGTTGTGATTTATTAAAATGTATATCAATAAACTGCTATTATTTGGAAATTACTAATTTATTGCATGGTGATATTGGTGTAATTAAAGAAAATGATGTAATTATAATGTTTAGTAAAAGTGGAAATACCAAAGAATTGATAAATATAATACCTTTTTGTAAGGAAAAAAAGAGTATAGTGATTGGAATTTGTTGTGACAAAAACTCCGCATTTAAGGAATTGTGTAATATTGTTGTAGAAACACCCTTGAAAAATGAAATTAGTGGAACAATTGATAAAATACCTACAAATAGCGTAATGAGTCATTTGCTATTTTCCAATATATTAGTATCATTGCTGAAAATACACATATCATTGGATTTATATAAAGAAAATCATCCTTCCGGAAACATAGGAAATAATTTAAAAAAAATAAAAGATGTAATGGTGATAGATAATTATCCAAAAATAATAATAGATGAGCATAACAATGAAAATGGAGTTGATATGTATGATGTATTAATAAAAATGACGGAAAAACAGATTGGTTGTTGTTTTTTTGTGAATAAATTGGGTAAATTGATAGGTATTTTAACAGATGGAGATATACGACGATTGATAAGTAAAAATAATAATATACAACAAATAACTGTGAATGAAATTAACACGGATTATTACTTTGAAAATGATGTAAATAAATACGTAGTAGATTGTAAAATTAAATATACTTACATACCAATAATTAATGAAACTAAAATAATATTTGGTATATTATTAAATCTTGTTGATAATTAACAACACGGCATCTGTATTTTTACATTTTTGTTTTGCATTTAACCAAATTAAATTAGATGAATCATCATTCATGTCGCAATTTTGAATTTCTTTTAAATCATAAATCCAATTTGTATAATTATTATATCCATATCTTTGGACGTGTATAAAATTATAATTGCTTATATTATTGTTTTGAAGTAATTTAGTTAAAGATTGTTCATTCCAATAAGATAAATGGTGTGTCATATAATTAATTTCTTTATATTTGTCGAGTTTTAATAATTCATCTTCGGAATTTGGTACTTCTATTATAATTTTACCACCTTTTTTACAACATTTATACATATTATTTAATACATTATCAATATAATTTTTATCTAAATGTTCTAATACATGCCATGAAGTAATAATGTCAAACGATTCTTTGTTATTTTCTGAAAAAATATCATCTAAATACATGTTTTTAATAGATAATTTATTCGTATCATTATTATTAATATTGTTTATTTTCATTCCAATAGTCGTACGCTTAACACTTGGTTCTAAGCATGTAATATATACATTATTTTTTGACGTAATTAATTGTTTAGCAAACGAACAATATCCAGCACCAACATCTAATATTTTATATTTATCATAGTTGTTAATTTTTAAATAATTAATTCGTCTTGCTATTTCAATTTTTTCACGATTTATTATATCATTCACTGTAATATTAAATGTTTCTACAATATCATTAGATTGATTGTCTTCGTCATAATGTTGTTTTAAATTATTTGTAAATCCAATCAATTGTTTATGATTACAGTTTATACATTTAATAATTTTACAAGTATTGTTTGTATCTGCTCTAATTTTGCCATTATATACTAATTCGTAATTATATAATACTTTTTTACATAAAATACAATTTTCCGTGGAATTATTACTATTATTTTTTTCAGAAATATTCATAAAATCCATTAACCAATCCAACTTTTCCAAGTACCACTGTGTTGGTCCATCACACAATGCCTTTTCTGGATTATCGTGCACTTCCATGAAAATTCCATTTACACCCAATGCAACTGCCATTTTTCCCATATATGGGATTAATTCCCTATGTCCCCCACATTTTATAGTTCCATCTTCTGTTTTTTGAGATATAGTTTGCAAACAATGCGTAATGTCCATAGATACTAAATTTGTATCGGATTGTAGCCAAATTAAATTCCTTGGGTCCACTACTAAATCCTGATATCCAAATGAATTGCCTCGTTCACACAATATTACGTTTGAATTTCCAAATGAAATTAGTTTTTCCTTACATTTATGCATTTGTTCGGCGGAACAAAATTGTCCCTTTTTAACCTGGATTATTTTACCTGTTTCCGCAGCAGCTTTTAATAAATCGGTTTGTCTGCATAAAAAAGCAGGTATTTGGATAATATCAGCTACTTCGGCAACAGGCTTTGCTTGCCAGCTTTCATGAATATCAGTAATAATGGGAAGGTGTAGTTCGTCCTTGACACGTTTTAAAATGCGTAATCCTTCTTCAAAACCAGGACCTCTATAAGAGTTTAGGGAAGAGCGGTTTGCTTTGTCAAAAGAAGTTTTAAATATATATGTAATTTTGTATTTGCTAAATTTTTCTTTTAATAGAGCAGCCATTTTCATAGTATGTTCTTCGTTTTCAATTACATTTGGACCGGAAATGATGAAAAAGGTTGATTGTAAATCACTGTATGATAACATAACATATAATATATATATATATATTATTATTATATATATATACCGCAATATATATATATTATAATATGAAAATTGTTGCGTTTGTTCCGATTAAATTACAATCACAACGACTACCTAATAAAATGATGCTTCCCTTGCAAAATAAATTACTATTTCAACATATTTTTGACACACTTTTAGATGTAAAAAAAGAATTGACACTTATGAATATTGATTTAGACATATATTGTTATTGTTCAGACCAAAATATAAAAGATAAATTACCGAATGAAGTCATATTTTTACAACGTTCAGTTAGTTTGGATAGTAATAATACAAAAGGGATGGATATTTATAAATCTTTCACAGATAAAATTGATAGCAATATATATATGTTATGCCATGCAACGAGTCCATTTATAACTAAAGAAAGTATATTAAAAGGATTGTATAAAATTATACGCGAAAATTATGATTCAGCATTTTCGTGTTCTAAAATAAAAACTTTTTGTTGGTATGATAATAATCCTTTAAATTATTCATTAATTGATGTAATTAAAACACAAGACATTGAACCAGTATATTGGGAAACAAGTGCTTTTTATGTGTTTAAAAAAGAAATAATTAAGAATAAAAAACGAATAGGAAACAATCCATATATGGTGGAAACAAATAAAATAGAATCAATTGATATTGATGAATTAGAAGATTATGAATTAGCACTTAATATTTGTAAATAAAATTATTTTCCACTTAAAAAAGCAACATCCTTTGCATTATATTTATTTAACCATCCAGTTTCCATATAACGTTGTCTGTGATAATGGACAAGTGGATAACCAATGGTGTGATGTGTTAAACCAAGGTTTTTATATAATTTATAATATCGGTCTTCACCTATTAATGAATAATTTTGTTCATTTATAAAATGTTGTCCAATGTATTTCAATGTTTCTTTATTTAACACGCATATGATAAAATACCAGCAATAAATTGTATTTGTTGCTGTCATATTATAATCAGTGATTAACATTTCTTTACTAAATGTAATGTCAGGTCGTGTAATAATAAAATTATCATATTCAAAATTATGTAGTTTTTCGTAATTAGTGACCAATTGTATTATTTTATGAAATTTATAATCATAACCAAATTTATTTTCATTTTTTATGTAATTATATTTGATATCTATTTCATTAAGCATTTCTCGCTCTTCTTTTACATATTCATCATTTAAATCTGTAATTACAAATTGTTTTAATTTATCACTAAATATATTTTTCACGTTTTCAACAACTTTTTTATAATTATTTTTATTTAATGTTTGATTAACTATGTCAAATATTTCATATTCTACATTAAATCCAGTGCATATAAACACATCACAATTATTAGGTTTTACTATTTTTTTATTTAAATCAATTAAAATATTAATATAACTATTTACATTTTGTATAAAGGTGTCTTTGTCATGTGGATTTTTAAAATTTCCAATTATTAAACAACAGTTTTTCATATATATATGTATATATACATTAAAAAACATTTTTTTTAATTTTTTTAATTATCTTTTTGAAATATTTAATCTAACATTACTTTCTTTCAAACACTTTCTTAAAAATGATATGTTTAATTTTTCATATTCTACATCAATAATTAATAAAATTATTATTGTACTCCATTTATCAGTTAAATTGTAAATAAAAGCATCATTATTTTTTATGTCACTATATTTAATTTTAATTATACTATTATTATCAATAGTATTTATATTCATATTAGAATTAACCATATTATATGAGTTAATATCTGAATTATTAATTTTTAAGTATTTATCATATGAATTTAAAAATATATTGGAACCACGCGGTTTGTTGTATTTTTCATGATTTTGATGCACAGCAAACAATTCATAATTATTTTCAGGAATTTCTAAATCTATATTATACTTAAACATTATACGTTGTATATATTCATTATCATCAAATCCAAGCAATGTGCATAATTTAGTATTAAATATTCCAACTTTTTTAAAAGTATTAATGTGCATAGCATTACAAAAATGCAAACATTCAGGGCGAATTGTTTTATGATTATACCACCCTTTAAATTCATCAACATATCCGTTCAATTGTGTCCAATCATTATCAATTATATTAGTAATTATTTCTTTATTATTGCGATTAATAAACATTTTTTTACTTAATTCTTCATTACCGGTTGCCCAACATTCAAATGATATTAATTTATTTTCAACTATATTATTACCAACATATGACACAATATCACCAATATGCATGCATTCCGAATTTTGAATAATTACATATTCTCCCGTTATATATTTAAACGCATTATTAAAAGAAAAAGTCGGATTTATTATAGTTTCATCTCTTTCATAATTTCCATAAATTATTTTGATATTATAATTATAATTAGATGTGTCTAATATTAATGGTTCTATGTCACTTCTATCGTCATAACAAATAACTTCAATTAAATCCATTGGATATTTACTTTCGTTAATAGTATCAAGAGTATGGGTTAATTGTTGAATACGATTGTAATAAGTCATGACTATGCTTATTTTTTTTGGATGAGGATTTTCAAAAGTATAAGTTTGTTCATTAGTAATAATTTCTTTTGAAGTATAATTATTCAAGTAATTCTTTATTTTTAAATCAATAAATTGTGTCCATTTGCTAGGTGAAAATTTTAATTTAGCAATTTTTATTCCATTTTGTTTTATGATTTCATATTTATTATTATTGTCATTAATATCATAATTAGCTAATATATCTTTTACTTGATTTACATAATTATTAGGATCAATAAATATACAATTTGCTTCATTCGTAAGCACTTTGTCAATTCCATCTACTTTATCACAAAATAATAATCCCCCACTTGATAAAATAGTTCCAACTCGTTCATTAAAGTATTTGTTACCATTAGTTACATGTGTGCATAAATTTATTTTACTGTTTGAAAATACTTTATGATTATCCATAAAATGAGTAAAATGTACATAATTATTTGGAAATAGTTCTTTTAATGATTCAGGACCATATATTTTTACATTTATATTTGCTTCAATTAAATTAGTAATTATTTCTTTTCTAGACACAATAGTATCTGGATACATAGTCTCATTATCATACATTGATGTACATACAATAGATACATCACATTCATATTTTTCATCTTTTTCAGGAAAATGTATTTCATCATCGGCGAACATTCGCAAATAATAAGCTTCTTTTGAACCTGAATTAATATAATCATCTATTTTACAATCACCAGAAACAAAACATATATCCCATATATTTTTAGATATTATTTGACGATTTTTTGTATTATCCCATTCAGATAAACAATAAGGATGATCCCAATTAAATAAGCAATGTAATATATTGTGTGTATTATTTTTTAACTTATGAATTATATTTGATGGACATTCCCAATTCCACCATAACATAACTTGGGGATTAATATTCATTATAAAAGAATACAACGCATTATATAATTCATCACCTGAATATTTTTGGCAATAATACAACAAAGGTAAAAAATACACGTCATAATTTAATAATTCAAAATATTCCTTTGCAGTAATTATGGGATGAATGAGATAATACCAACCAACAATTATTAATTTGGTTTTTACCATTATATAATATGTATATTTTATAATTATATATTTTTTGACACATTTTTTAAATTTAAATATTATTTGTCAAATAATATATTTTTTATGTATTTTTTGTATTTTTTTTATATAATATAATAATATAATATTATGGATTTATACCTAAATAAATATGATTTATTAGATGAAATTATTGTTTATGATTTTAAATTGGGTCACGGTGGATTAGGTGATTGTATTAAATTTTTTATGTATTTGTTACAAGAAAGTATAAAAAACAATACAAAAATATATTATTTGACAAATAATATTTCTATTGAAAAATATTTAAAATTGAAACATTCATTTATGTATATTACACATCAAGAACTTTCCCAAATTAATAAATACAAAATTATAACACCAGGTAGTTTATATAATACGGTTGCTGGAAATAGTTATGATTATATAACTATACCTATTCAAGATGTATTTATTTTTACAGATGAAGTTAAAAATAACAGTTTGTTATTATTAAATAATAAAATTTATGACAATTATACATCATTGCATCTAAGATTGGGTGATAAATATTTAGAAACTGACAAAGAACATGTATTATGTAAAAATGACACCAGAGCATATAATGAAATTAAAATGTTTAAATACATAGAAAATAATTATGATAAAAATATTATATTTTTTTCAGATAATAATGGTTATAAATTAAAATTAATGGAAAAATATAAAAATATTATTGTTACATCATCTAAAATTGGTCATACAAGCTTATCTAATACTACTGATGAGCAAATATTAGATGGAATAACAGAATTGTTCATCATGTCAAATTCAACACAAATAATAGCTGCTTCAAATTCAGGATTTTCACAAATAGCTTCAAAATTTAAACATGTACCATTTCATCATTTAAATTCATTGTGTTAATTCATTATTAATGAATTAAATCGTTAAAGTGAATAACCGTAAATAATAAATAATTTTTAACGGTTATTTTTAATAATATATATATTAAACATTATATATATATATTTGATTATTTACAAATGAATTTGAATAATGTGATGCCAACATTTAAAACTTCAATCAAAACAAATTACAATAAAAAAAATATACATTTTAATAAACCAACAAAATTCAATGAAAATATTGCGGAAGTTGAAGTTGAAAAGATTGTAGAAGTTGAAGTTGAAAAGATTGTAGAAGTTGAAGTTGAAAAGATTGTAGAAGTTGAAGTTGAAAAGATTGTAGAAGT
>Ga0098045_1000906_pt1 | contig 10960 bp, 14 predicted proteins | sample 11_taG_FD_77071 | JGI IMG/M metagenome (GOLD analysis project Ga0098045, IMG submission 77071) | Marine viral communities from the Subarctic Pacific Ocean - 11_ETSP_OMZ_AT15265 metaG | ecosystem: Environmental > Aquatic > Marine > Oceanic | place: Pacific Ocean | collected 2015-01-16 | reverse complement strand
TTCCTTGTCGTCGTTCTCCACGGTCAAGCGTGACTTGACTGCGTCGGATAAGCGTGCGAAGTTCTTGCAGAAATCCGCCATGGCTTTGGGCTTATCGTTGTAAGCCGCACCGACATGAATGTTAATCTTTGCCCAAGGAGAGCGAGGTTGACACAAAAGGTCCATCATCTTACCATTGACCTCGAGGTCTTTGATAGTGTTTTGCACAACCTGCTCATTTGGAGAACAAAGTTTGTTGAAGGGGCCGGGATGGCATGTGAGACGAATGTCGTGCTCATTAGCATACAAACCGGCTTCGTAAAGGGCTTCTTCGATAGCGTCGAAGTCTTTGAGGTCTTCCATCTCATATTCGGAAGCCCATGGGAAAATTTCTGAAGACATGCGAAAGAAGTGGATGTCGTGTTTTGCGTTCCACTCAAGGATTGTCTTGAGGTCTGTGACGTTCTGTAAGATGATCTCGGATACATAGTCGAGGCCTTTCTCTTGGAACGTCTTCTTGCGCATTGTGCGATTGGTTGAAACCTTCACCTTTAGTGATGAAAGTTCGGTGTTGATGCAGGCATAGCCCAAGTTGTAGTTGTTAATCATTTGTCCTCCATGATTGTTGTATATTATAATATAACATGTCCAAGACCATTTGTCAAGGACATGTTGTTATTTTTTTATACAATTGCTAACATACTTGGTTTGGTTGTGTTTTCTACGATGTTGACATTACCATCTTTTGGATCATATCTCATTAGAGAACATCTAATAGAATTAATTTTTGCATAATTCTCAATATACTCATCTTTCTCGGATAAGAGATAAACTAAACAATATGCAAAATTTCCGGGAGACACTTCCTCAATATAGAAAACTCCGCCATCTTTTTTCTTACCTTGAACCTTGATAATGGACAGCTGATCTTTGTTTGTGAAGTCGTCGCCATACCAATAATCCACGGCTGGATATATCTTTTGGCGATAAAATTCTTGATGATCAACTTTTTTGAAACTTCCATATCGAGCATTTGCTTTGATGCCCAGATTTGAACATTTTTTATTGGCATCATCTCTTGCATCAGTATGAGTTTCAAACCCGTCTACTTTCATGAAAAATACATTCTCTACATCTTGAAAAGAATTTTTTGTCTTGTCTTTTGCATGTCGAACATTTTTGCCATCAGGGCAAATTTGATGGTTGACATAATTGTCTAACACACCGACAACAGCTTTGCTTGCAAATAAGAGAGGAGGGTCAGCCTTTCCAATTTTACAAATTCGGCCTGCTTGTTGCAATGGACTTTCGTATTTTTTTGTTTTCTCAGTTATATTTTCCCAGAGAAAAGATATGTTTTTTGAGTTTTTGTTCAAAATATTATTTCCCTCTTTTATAGTCCCGCAAATAATGACTACAATCTTTTTCCCAAGTTTTTTGAAATTTACATTTTGCTTTCGAGACATTCTAGTGTCATCATTTAATTCCTTCAATAGGGTTTCAAGGTTGATGTGAGAAAATGCCTTATCATTGCTAAAGTGGACTGTTATTACTTCTGTTTCTTCATCTGATTTGAGACGGCAAAACTCATTATAGTCTCTTGTGAAAGCACATTTCCTGCCAACAACATTGCTAGAAATATTTTCTTCATAAAAATTTCTACTTTCTTTGTTGCCATTTCTAATTCTCACAAAAGCAACGGACCTACTATATTGATCATACTCTGTGTTTGAATTGCAAAATTTTTCAATAACGTCTTTAACATCATTCTCTTCTTTTTCAAATAGAAAACCATTTTCCATTATATCCGCTAGTCCATAATAGTCGGGATGCTCAACAAGATCAATCCTAGAGTAGATTTTTTTATGCTCAGTTAATCCTTTAAAGTAATTAAAGAAGTTGGTCGCCCCAATCCAGCACTCAATAAGTTGCTTGCTTTGCCTAATTGTTAGCGCCGAAGGGCCATATACATTTTCTACACCCAAAATTTCTTGAATGAACTGATCCCTTCTTGATTCTTTCCCTAGTGCCTGATCTGCCTCATCAAACAGAAGTAGTTTGACTGTTTCGACATCATCTTTTGCTTTGATGTATTCGGCGACCCTTTTCTTTAAGGATCGTGAACTTGTATTATGTACAAACATTATTCTTGCCGTTTGTTCACGATGTACAACAACTAGATACTCACCTGTAGATGAGGCATCGAAACCATTGAGGTTTTCAAAAAACTTGGATGCCTCATTTTTAAATTGCTCCACAACAGACTTGTTAGCACTACAAAGGTGATAGCATATGATGAAATCTTTATCCAAATTCAAAGTCATCAACTTAGCTATCATCGCCAATGTTGCAGTACTTTTGCCCATCTGCATTGGAGCAGTGATATCGTATAACATCTTGTTCTTAGAAAAATCAAATACCCTGCATGTATCATTGATCTCTTGCGCCATCTTTACTCCATTTGCATGATTCCACATCATTTTTTCTTCACCAAATATTGAAAATGTGTCCTTAACAACTGATCTTGGAAACGATTTTTTCATTGCTCGCTGCTCTTCTTTTAGTTTTTGTAAATCCATTTGTCCTCCATGGTTATTATATTTATAGTATAACATGTCCAAGACCATTTGTCAAGGACATGTTGTTGTTTTTTAATAATTTGTTGCTACAAAGTGCATTGTTGACGCATCTGAAACAGATAGTCTATCGCGATACTTGACTGAATATGTGAAATCATACTCTTCTTTTATAAAACCCTTATACAGTTCACTTGTAAAATCATCTTTATTGATGATGATCATACATTTTGATTTTGAATTTCTGAAATAATTTGCCAAATCTATGTGGTCTTGTTTCCCGAAATCATTTCCACTTGAGTACTCTGTGAACTCTCTAGTGTAGGGAGGATCTAAAAAAACAAAGTCATCTGGACCTGCAGTTGAAACTGTTTTTTGCCAAGTATCATTCAATATTGTTGTGTTTTGCAACAGTTCTCCAATTCCCTCCGGATAGGAAAGAGACTTAAAGCTCTTGTAGAATCCATATGGGACATTGAATTCTCCCTTAGCATTGAATCGCAACATGCCGCCATAAGCAAGACACCGCAGTACAAAAAATCTTTTTGCCTTTTCAATACCTTCTAGGTTGTGTTGGTTTCGCCATCCATAGAAGATATCAGAATTCTCAGAATATTCTGACTTTCCTTTTGCGCGCGTATCCTTCAACTTTTTCTTGAGAGCGATATGCTTTTTATCGCTCTTCATGACATCTTTTATTTTTTTCTTTTTTAATTTATCATACTCTCTTTGCGCCTTTGGTGTAGTGTTCAATAATGGCAACAACATCTTATCAAAATCTGCAAAGAAAACAGTATTTTGCTCATCGACATAGTCGGAAAGAGTGGCGACAGCATCTTTTACTTCACTATCGTATTTTCCAACTACATTATTCTTAAACTTTAAATTATAGTCTCTAGAGATCTCATTGCACTCGTCTATAAAATTTTGACCCTCGTCTTTGAGAACTTGAAAGAAATTAGTAACTTCGTCATAGAAATCTCCAACGACGCTTGGGCTTTTAGCTAATCCAAGCCATATTGCTCCTCCGCCCAAGAATGGCTCATAAAACGTGCCATACTCACTTGGCATGTGACTTACGACCTTGTCCCATTCTCTAGATTTTCCACCACTCCATTTGAAAAATGGTTTGTATTTTTTTTGCATAAATCCTCCTTATGATCTTAAAATTTTTCCGACTTCTAAGCCGAATGTGTTATATTCTTCTTTGCTTATATCGAGATCTAGTGTGGCGAATATGTCTCTTGCAAATTCCACCGATACACTGGCATCACTATAAGTTTTCACTTTTTTCTTCAATCGATTTGATAAGTCAGCCTCAGAATACACAGTCATACATAGAATGCCTGAGTTTATTGAGAAACCGGGGTATTTACTGGCCAAGTGTTTCTCAATTACTGCTATCTTATCTGTGGTTGCTGGAAGCTTCTCAGTGTCTAAATCAATATTTGCTTTCAATTCTCTATAAAATATCGTCTTTTCTTCCTTGTCTATAAAGAGTAGATCGACATCTTTCTTTTTTGATTGTCCACTAATGTGTTGGACACCATTGAGCCCCAGTTCAAATTTCGGAGTGATAGATATCTGTTCTTGGATCATTTTTTCGAAAACTCTTCCGAACTTGATCACGATTGATTGTTCCGACTTCTCAGCTCCCCACAGAAAATACTTAAGCGATCCTGCTTCTGTCATTTTCAAACCTGATGAATTGATTCTGGTTGCTTCGTTTATTGCTACTTGATAAATTTTTGTTTTTTTCACATGTCCTCCTTCTGGTCATATATTAATATAACCGATTGAGGATCACTTGTCAAGTATTTCTTCTAACTTTTTTATAAATCGCTGTTGTTGTCTATAAAGCAAATACCAATAACAACTGAAGGCAACGGATGGGATGATGATCCCAAAGAACATTGCCTTCCAGAAGATTGCTTTAAAAATTAAATCTGCTGCTGTCACTTCTGGCTCTTTGCGCCTTTACACTTCCACTTCTTTCTAGAAAGAGCGTTCGCACATGGCGGGTTCTTACATTTTTTTATCTTTAATGATCTAGCACAGTAGGCATCACCTTTCTTTGTTCCCGGTCTAATGCGGTCACCACCGCCTTTGGCTTTTCCTTTCTGTCCATATGAACGGCACTTTCCATTTACACGCTTTGCGAAGCGCTTACCTTTGGATGGTTTGCATGCCTTCTTCTTCTTAGCTTCTTCCAAATCTTCTCCCCCTTCATATGGTCCGACCAAGTCTTCATCTTTATATGTATCAGAAACTTTTTGATACCTATCAAAGAATTCTTTAGCAGGGTCTGGCTGTGTGCGTCCTCTTCCTACCTCTCTTTTTTCAAACTTGTCAAGCTCCGTAAAATATTCTCCAAGAGCATCCATATTAGCGCGTCCCATGGCGACATTGTATCCATGGACTCCATGCTTGGATGCCAACTTTTCCACTTCTCCAACTTCTTGGTTTCGCATATAATCATCAACGTAGCTTGGACTAGCTCCGAGACCGTCAAGAAGTGTTTTTGCCATTTCGATTGATTCCGGATCGCCCGAATCAAGGAGACTGCGAATCTTTACTATCTGATCATCTGATGCGAAATTGGTGTAGTCTGGTTCAAGTCTTACTTCATTCATGACTTCGTTGATTAATTGTTTCAAGTTTTTTATTGTTAATTTCATTTTTCTTTCCTCAATGGTGCTCTGTTTTTAAAAATGATAGCGCAGCTGGTACCATTCCAGCATATTCTGTTCCTTCAAATATCTTTACAGCTGATGTGAGTGCTTCAACAGACAGGCTAACTGCGTGACCAGATGCGTGACCTGTTGCAATTTGTGCAATTCCTATTGATACGCCGGCGACTGCTACAGATGCCAAAAGTACGATAAACAAACCTTCAGCCATTTTAAGTTCATCTTCCGGTGTTACTGTTCCTCCGGATAACTTAATCAGTACAACTAAAGGCTTCACTAAAGAATATTTAATAATGTTCAAATATATGCCATGTAGAAAATTACCAGTTGTAGTAGTCAAGAATTCAACGACTGGAGCAATACCAAAAGCGTGGTCTTCTCCAAATGTCTTTACCAAAGCATTTTGAACTTTTTTATTTGATAAAATTGTTTTTGCGCCCTTACCCATCCATTGTAAGATTTTGGGAGTTGCTAAAGCGACAGCAGCAATTAATAGCCCACCACCTTCATTCATCAAATCCTCTTCTCCACGAGTTGCCTTCATCTCTTTGGCTTTGGGGATCAAGTCTTTAATGTCTAGTTGTGGCAATTCCGATTTTAATGACTGCTCTTCCAAAACTTCACTAATCAAAGATTTTAATTTTGCTTCTGTTAATTTCATTTTTTCTTTCCTTTTTTTCTTTTTTTTGCTTTTTTGCCCCAAGACTTGCCTTTACCCTTCTCTTTACATGCACCAGGGGTTGGTCTACATGATGGATATTTCTTTCTTTTTTCTCCGTCGGATCTTCCACAAGATTTATAACCACCGTTTCCGTCAGGAGCATTACAATCAACCCAACCTTTCTTCTTACCTTTGGCTCCTTTGCGGCCAAACCAGTCACGTAGAGAGGTTTCTTTACTAGACTCAGTTCCAGCTTTCTTTTTGGCTTTGCGTTTCTTTTTCGACTTAGATTTCTTTCTTTTCTTCTTCCTCTTCTCATCAAGAACTGCAGCTAGCTCTTCTTTTATTATTTGTTGCAATTCTTCTCTGGTGATTTTCATCTCATCGGCTCCCATAGGTCTTGCACGGATTCATTCCACACCCACAGTTCTCAGTTTCTTGTAGATCTACATTTTTATCATCGTCTAAGATGTAATCTCCATCTTCGTGCTTGGCAACACTCGGCATTGCACTTAGTGTCTTGAGCACCTCTTCTTCCATATCATTTCCAAACTCTTTCAAGAATGGGTCCATGCCTGCTGCACCACCTTCATCTCTAAGGATCTTTTCAATCTTCTTAGGATCGACATGGGTATATCCTTTCTCAGCCATGGCTGTATGATCCGCTTCGACTTTTGCAACATACTTCTTACCAGTCTCTGGGTCATACATATCATGAGTTTCAAACTCTTCGTTTAACGACTCATTCTTTTTAGAATTACCCCAGTTTGCAGCACCAACTTTACGACATTTTACAAGTGCACCAGAAGCATAAGCGGATGGCCAGACATCATAACGAGACTTGACTTTGTTATAACATGCATCCTTCTTCTTTGCCTTCTTTTTCTTTTTGCGCTTCTTCTTCTTAGCAGCTTTTCGCTTCTTACCTTTCTTTTCATCGAGTACGTTGGCAAGCTCTTCTTTTATGATCCGCCTTAGCTCTTGTAGTTTTATTTCCATGTTAAAGTCCTCGTTTGCTATAAATAGTCTATTCTAAGCGTTTAAGCATCTCAGGTATATGATAAACTTTCTTACCAGCAGACCATCTCACATACACTGCATTTTTAGACCAGTCATGCCCAATTACAATACCCAATCTAAATGCATCATCTTCGAAGATCCTGTGGAATACGAGATCTCCAACTTTAAAATGCTCAGCCTTTACTCTTCCCATCCGAAAACTTGTTTCAAAAATGCACTTACAACCATGTCAATGCATCCTGGGTCACCATTGCAGTTCTGAAGGTGCCATGCGTAGGTTGTTTTTTGGTTCTGTAGCTTTTTTGACATCCTTTCAATGTCCTTCTCTAGAGAATCGTTTGCGGTGTCGTAATCTGGTATCTCAATTTTATATCGATCTATGACGTCAAATAGTTCTCCCCATTGACCTTCATTCATAGCGGCAGTCGCCCTCTGAAAAGCACTGGTGAATTCTTCGTGTCTTGGATCTGATTCTCCTACTTTGTCCGGATGTATCTTTTTCGCAACTGATTTAAACACATCTTTGTGTTTCTTTGGTTTTTCTTTCAGTTCCGCTCTAGAATAGTCTTCGGTTTGTTTTGGATTTTTATTAATAATTACTTTTTTACTTTTCTCTTCCTGAAGCGCTTCTAAGTCCACGCCATTATCTTCACACCATTTAAGATAAGTACACTCGAAAGTCTCCGTGGCTTCACGAAGTATCTCTCCGTTATAGTCATACTCGGCTTCCAGCGAACGAAACTCGTTTAAGAGCTTTTTGAACTTAAGTTTTTCCCTCATCACTCTCTAAGTAGTCCTTGCTGACGGCATTCGACCGAGTTCCTATTAGAATTGATTTCGATGGTCTCTTTATCACCATCGACCTAGATGAGCACAGAAAGTTTCTATATTCTTCCCAGTTTCTTACGTTGAAAAAATTGTCCACTTCTATCTTGTGTGAACTTTCGAGATCCAAATCTCGAAATACTTTCTCAACACCAAACCATCTTGCTGACCACATCTCAGATGGAGGCAGTAGTAAGTTGTCAGCTGGTGTTGTACCTGGTGGTCGCGCACCTGTTCCTGTTCTTATAACTCTTCTAAAGTTGAGCCAATCTTCTTTTCCGAAAGTGAAAGACATAAAATTTTTGTCTAATACTGTGTGATTGTTGAATGAAATATAACAATTTTTTTTAGAGTTGATGATCTTCCTGTGTTCTCTCAGTTGAAAAGCTGGAAAAAATCCATGAGGAAAAGACACATAGTATTTCGATGGCATCATCCAATCAGATATACCAGTCAGAGTTTTAAACGCTGTCAAGGCTCCATGTATTACCGACCACGATGTGCAGTCTCTCTTGTGCCTATCTTTAGGATTGACTCCTACATAATAGATTGGTATTCTTCTTTTTGAAATTCCAACGTTATAATCAAAAGATCTATTTGACCATACAGGGTCTCCGCACCAATCGCCAAGTCTCTTGCGAATAATTGGTGCAAAATCATGATTGACGGTGATCCATATAGACTTACATCCTGCCCAAGCGCACTCTGCTACAGCCGCTTCAATCAAATTAAAATTAGGGCCAATGGGCATCATACAGTCTGGCCATGGTTGATGAAAATCAAATGTTTCGTGCCCGGCTACAGGGATGATCCCAACGAGGTTCCTTCCTTCTTCCGCATTGTCTCTAGCATTTTCCATGGCTTACCCTTGTTTTGTTCTAAATTGTATACATCTTTAAAAGTCATAATTGTTTCAATTGTAGGGACAATCACCCTCTTATAAAAGACAATCTTTGGTTTTTTATAATATCTTTTTTCATTTCTTTGCCATGCAAATTTGCCTTTTATGCCAGCAGATTTCAACATACGAGCAATCTTTATCTTTACTATACCTTGGCCTAGGTTGGGATCTAAAAGGTCCTCAGGCGTCATTCTAGAGGACCCTACAAGATCATTGTGAGTACTCTGTGTGGTCCTGGGAGAGTTGTAAAAATCTATTTGATTCACAAAGTTACTAGTTGGGTCGAGTATTTGTTTCTCGTTATGAGAACTCATCTCTCTAACGTCGAAAAAATCATATACATTATACGAGGATGCCTGTTTGTCGAAGTGGACGATCTCCTCAGTCACTATTGTCACCTTTCTATTTCCCTTGGTTATAATTGTAACTTCCTTTCCTTCTTCTCTGACTGATGAAATATTTCCTTGGAACAACAAAAGAGAATTTAGCGACATTACGAATATTAAGTTTGAATAAAGTTGTTTTGGGTTTTTTGCATTTATGAATGAAAAGTCATAATTGACAAAGGTTTTGTCATGCCTAAAGACATAGGACAGGTTGGGAGAAACTATTTTTGTCTGAGTTCTCCATGCATACAGCAGAGCTTCTATCGAGTTTCCTATTATCAACTTCGGGACAATGTACTTCAAGCTTACCTCTGTGGTAACATTGAAAGTCTCTGGGCGATCTTGCTCTCTAACATATCTGCACCAGCGGTTGACATCCACCAGTCAGCCATTTGACCGTATAGACCCGATCCTGCTCCTGGATTACCGACAAATCCGGTTGAGTTCATGGAACTCATCTTAACGTGCTTGTCAAAGAAGTCTGCTAGGTTGTCTTCCATGAAGTGTTTTTCGTATACCAGAGCTTTGTCTTCTGGTGGCATTGCTTCGAACTCTTCACCAGTCATTGTAGAGTAATTAATTCTATTGAGGTTCACAGCTAGTTCTGCAATGTATGCTTCTGCTTTTTGACCTATTATCTCAGAAGCCATTTGAGGTCCAAAGATCTCATTCCACCAAAAGGTGTGACCTTGAGCCAGTCCTCTCTTGACTTTCTCTAAAGGAGTTCTAGCTGTTCTCTTTGAAGTAGGTGGAATGTCGTCTTCTGTTAAGGCGTCAATCTGACTGCCGTAAGAAGATTGGATGAGACTTTGTCTGGTTGTAGAGACATCTCCGGGAACCTCGAGAAAGTGCTTGATGAACATGTCGATTGATCCGGGATATATACCAGCAAGATCATATACACCATCGTATCTACTTTCTTTAATAATTTTTTTGTTTTCTTTAAGTATTTTTAGTTTTATCTTCATCTTTGATGCTCCTAATGAACGTTTCTGGTATCATTTTAAATAGAGTATTTTCGACCTTTATGTCGTAAGACCAATAATTCTCTCTAGGTTCGCCTTCTTTTCTTTCATAAGTGAACATTAAAGTAGGAATGGCCACAATAATTCCAAGGCCACTTATCACCTCCCCCATTTGCTCTTCATTAAAAAAAACAAGGTCACCAATGGAGAATTTAGGATCTCCGTAATTCACGATAAGCTCCAACAGAATATGGCCAAATCTCAGAAGCTATATCCAAACATGCTTCTGCTGCTCTTTGAATCTCCCATTGTGCACCTTCGTGTGTCCTCAAGTCAATGAATTTTAGAAGGTTTGATAGATTAACAGTACCGTAATATTTCGCGTAAAGGTTCTGAGGAAGAACACCTCTTGCTTGTTCTCTACAGACGCCGGCTTTGATTAGGCTGTCAAACAGGTCCAAAGAGTGCTTGTGAAAGTCAGCCATAGCCTCTGTAGACTTAATGTAAGTATCTGCAAAGCGGGGTGCGATTACAGGATCTATTAAGCCATCGAGATTAGATGCTTGACGGTTGCTCTCGTGTTGTGTTCTGAACGCCTTAGGTTCGTAGAACTTAAGGTCTACTTCAGTATAGCGTCTGGAAATCTCGTTGTAAGCCCACGTTCTGTGTCTCATGTGCTGAGATCTTACAAACATGGGAACCTCGAACATAAATGTGATCGAGTTGTGTTCAAAGGGAGATGTGTGTTTATGTTCGATCAAATACTTAATCAACCCCTTGTCTCTCTTTGTAAGGGGCTTAGTGTTGTCTTGCCCGAAAGATACACGAGCAGCATTGGCAATCATCTTATCATCTCCAACATGTTGGACATAAGACACTTTACCAATGCCGTCTCCATAAAGTTCTATTTCTTTCATCTATTCCTCTTGATTCTCTTTAAAGCTTTCGACCACTTAT
>Ga0098045_1000905_pt1 | contig 10971 bp, 12 predicted proteins | sample 11_taG_FD_77071 | JGI IMG/M metagenome (GOLD analysis project Ga0098045, IMG submission 77071) | Marine viral communities from the Subarctic Pacific Ocean - 11_ETSP_OMZ_AT15265 metaG | ecosystem: Environmental > Aquatic > Marine > Oceanic | place: Pacific Ocean | collected 2015-01-16 | reverse complement strand
TATCTAAATCATTATCTAAATCATTATCTAAATCATTATCTAAATCATTATCTAAATCATTATCTAAATCATTATCTAAATCATTATCTAAATCATTATCTAAATCATTATCTAAATCATTATTAGATTCACTTTTTAAATCCAAATCACTTTCTAAGGTATTATTTAACTTACTATTTAAATTTAAATTGGATTGATTATTATTAGTTTCCAGTGATTTAATATAATCACTATTGAGAACAACAGTTTTTCTTTTTGTAATGGGGTCAGTTAGAACAATATAATATTTGGCAGGTTGTATATTATTTTGAATTTTTTTAATATTTTGCAATGGAATGTTATTGTTATTATGTGAAGATTTACCACGTTTAAATTTAATCATACCAATTTATATATGTAATTGTTAATAATAATTATTAAAAAACGAAAAAAAATAAAAATAAAATATGAATCAATATGTTATGCTTTATTAAAATAAATGTATATGTACGTTAATATAAATAGAGTAATTTGCACAATAATACCAGAAACTCCATCAGCAATAAATCCATTTACGGTACCTAATCCTTTGTAATAAGTATTTGTTAAGTGAGGAAAAAGTTTGCTTATTTTAATGGGAAATCCAATTAACCCGCTAATAAAAAAAGAAATGAATAAGAATGAAATAATATTATTAATATTAATATTTTTATGAATAAAAGTAGGAAAAGGTTGTAATGAAATGATAATATATTGTGTAATATATCCAACAAATCCAGCAATTAAAGCAGCAGATAATAAAGTATGATATTTGAAGTAAGGAATTAAGTAATAAATAAAATCAAATTGTAAAAAAGATGGTAATTGGTAAAAATGTTCGGTTAAAATTCTTAGAATGATATCCCAAATAGCAGTAATAATAAAAGTAATAAATAATATATTGGAAGATGATTGTTTCATATTATTATATGATATATTAACATATAAAAAGAATATAAAGATAAATAATATAAATATATTATATTATTATTTTAAATAATGATTGAAACTGAACAGAGTAAAGAAACAAAACCCACTGAAATTCCTGTTACAGAATATAATGTTGTAAATTTGCCAACAGCAGTACAATTAACATTTTATATGCTTGAAATTGCTTATAAGAGGGGAGCCTTTTCAATGGAAGAATCCAGTAAGATTACTGAAGCAATTAGAATGATTAAGAAACCAGAAAATGTGGCTAAATTGAATGGAGAAGTGTCAAAGCAAGTGTATAGTAAGGTACCAATGGTATTATCAGAAGAAGTAAAAAACGAAGTAACTAATGATGAAGAAGTGCCCGATGATTTAAAATCAGTGGATTCAATTCTTGAACTAAATAGTACGGAATAGTGTTAATTAAGAGTATGATTTGGTTAGGAGTGAAAGAATAAATATAATAAATATATATAATACAAATATGTGTTTGTATTATATATTTAGATTAAATGGTTAAAAAAGTAGAAACGCAAAGAATAAGACGAAAAAGTATTAATAAAAAAAATAAAAGTAAAAAAGCGATAAGAAAGAATGTAATAAGTAAAAATAAAAAAGGAAGTAGAAGTAAAAATAGAAGTAGAAGTAAAAATGGAGGAAATTCATTAATGGTGCAATTAGAAACGTCATCAGAGCGATTGGGAAATTTTATTAAGACGACTTGTCCTGATGGTGGTTTTTGTCTTGGTTTGGGTATAGAGAGTGAAAAGATAAATGCTTATTTTAAAAATTATAATTTTGAATATATGATAAAGCCAATAACATTGATAAGTAAAGGAAATAATGGTTTTGTGAATGAGGTAATATATTCGCGAAATGATTATCAGGTATCAACAATATTAAAATCTTCATTGGTGGCTAATGCAAGAAGTACTCGTCATGATGGTGATAATTTATATTACGAGGCATTTGTTGGTTTTACGACGACGAATAAATATTCGTATAAATATCCTTGTTTTATAGAAACTTATAATATGTATAATAGTACGTGGGATTTGAATAATAAATTGAAATATAATAGTGAATCATGTACAAAGAGAGATTTGGTGGAAGGATTGGCTAAAATATCTTATCAAGGTTTGGGTATGACTGAATTTATAAGGCAATCTTGTAAAAATAAATATGTTAGTTTGTCGGTACAAAATGTGCCAAATGCGATAAGTTTGTATGATTTTGTAAGACAGATAGAATTAGATTCGGTGGAAATTTATGATTCTATATTATGTACGATGTTATGTCAGGTATATTTTGTATTGTCATCTTTGGGAGATAAATTTACTCATTATGATTTACATAATCAAAATGTATTAATATATCAATTTTCAAATGATACTTATATAAATATGAATTATCATTATTCTGATGGAAAAACAATTAGTTTTCCCACTTTATCAATTGTAAAGATGATAGATTATGGGCGTTGTTATACACCTGAAACCGAAACTTATTATAATGCGGTGTGTAGATTAACTGAATGTTATGATAAAAATGATAAAATGGATGTATGTGGTTCAACCAAGGGATATACTTATTTTGATAATGTGCAGCAATATAGTAATCATTATATATCGCAAAAAATGCCAAATGTAAGTCATGATTTGCGATTATCGGTATTGGAACCATATATAAACCCAACAATATTTAATCAAATGAATATAATGGGACCAATATTAAGTAGAGTTTGTTATGATGGTCAATATGGAACACCTTCCATAAAAAAAGATATGGAGCCAACTGATGGTCGTATATATAATATTTTTCAAATGGCGAATAAATTAGAAGAAACCGTTGAAACACATCCAGGAATAATGGCTTATAAAAATAAAATAAACGATATAGGATTAACTTGTATAGGAGATTTACACATATATATGGATTCTAATAAAGATATGAAATTCATTCCATCATCATAAATTTGATATTACATATAATATAAATTAATAAGAAACAACAATCATTTTATAATTATTATTAATAACGATATTGTCAATGATATTATATAGTGAAGTATGTTTCATAGAATGTGCTAAATTGATGCAAATGATGTATAAATTTGATATTTCAGTTCTGGTGTTTCTATTATGTATTAATTGTAAATGAAAATGTAGGAAATGTTCAATGTTATTATTATAGACGCTTTTATGAATGTGGTGAAACAATGAGTTATTGGAGTATATTTGTTTAAATCGCACACGGTTATAAAACATAATAAATTATGTGATTAATATAATAATATAAATAATAATTTATATTATGATATTCATTTTTTTTAATATATGAAAATAGTATATAATAAATAGTTAATAATTAATAATAATGTCATTGATAAATTTAAGTAGAAAAACAAAAACACTTTATGTTGATAAAAACTCGGGTAAATCGCCAGGAGGTAAATGGGTTAGTAGAGGACCCTTTAATTCTTCCACACCAATTATATCCCAATCTTCAAATGGTTTTTCCTTAAATGGTGGAATACGTAATGGTTCGCAATATTATCCCCGCAAATCATATGGAACTCCATTTCGTGGTATTCATCCCAAGGGAAATGGTGGATTTAACGGTCAATATAAAATATCAATTGTGTATAATAATCCCCCTGTAAAATCTATATTACGTGGAACACAGAATGAATATATTAAACCAAGCTCATTAAATACGAGAGGAATGTTACGCACTAAATATAAGTATTTGTATAATAAAGACCAGGGAGCATTAAAAAATGATAATATATGTGTGTGTGATAATATATTAAAGAAAGATACGTTAAAGGAGCCATTATATTCTATTTGTAGTTCTGCTTAAAATCATTATACACTCAAAATCCTTAAATAAAAATACTTAAAAATACTTAAATAAATCATATAATATTTTTCAAATATATCTGTATAAGTATAAGTAAAAGTAAAGTATAAGTAAATATAATGAAACGATTAAATACCATAAAATATGTATCATTAATAATAATAGTGTTGCTATTATTAATATATTATTTATATGTGTTGTATAAATATAATTATTTTGAAACTTATAGGATAAGACGGCGTAAAATAAGTACTCCCAAGGCACCTAAATCTATTTCCAAAGCAGCAACATCGGTAGTTAAAAATACCGATAAAGTGGCAAAAACTTCCATAAAATCGTTAGAAAATATAATACCGGTGGTAGATTTGACAGAATTAGTAAATAGTGCGAGTCGTTTTGTACAAAGTATAAAAAATATATCAAATGCTTTTTAGACCCTTAAAAAAACCCTTATTTAATTAAAAAAATAAATAATAAAAATTATATAATCATTAATATATATAAAATGACTAAATACGCCGAATCAAAAAAAGATTGTGTATGTTTAATGACAGTTGGAAGTAGAGCCCAGGTATGGCATGGAACAGCCAAGCATACCAGTGGTGGTCTAAAAAAATCTGATTTAATAAAAAATGCATCAGGACATATTGTGTCTAAAAAGAAGCATATGACCGCAAAGCGTGAGAAACGCTTAGAAAAGCACGGTTATTTTGCAAATAAGGGTAAATTTGGATTTGTTAAGAAAACAGCCAAGAAGAGTGCTAAAAAGAGTGGTAAGAAGGGTGCCAAGAAAAGTGCCAAGAAGTAAATAAACCCATTCAAAACATAGGCAAATGAAACAAAACATAGGCAAAACATAATAAGTTAGTATTATTATGTTTTTTTTTAAATTAAAAATTGATATATAAAAAATAATATATAAAAAATAATATTATAATTATATATTATGTATAAAAATAGCATTAATTTTAGTAATATTTTAGAAAAATATTCGGCTCCAGTATATGAAAAAGAATATATCATACCCAAAGATTTTTCATTGAATAATATTTCAAATGATTTCCACTACATTAAAAATATTAAAGTGCAGCCGTTTAGTCAAAATCAAACGAATATTAATACTAAATTACAAGTTAATTATATAAAAATAACATTAGGTATAAATAATTGTATTTATGAAAGAGAAAATACTAAACTTAGATTATGTGTAGATAAGTCTGATTTTATTAATTATAATATAGATTTTCCTACATCTGTAATGTATAAATATCAAAACCAACAGTTAATGTTACGGACAGGTGGAGTTGATTGTAAATTATTTAAAATAATTGTAACTGGATTAAGATTTAATGAATTAGACACATTTGTAAATGAGTCAATTGAATATAAGCATGATTCCAAATATTACCAAGAAGGTAAATTTTGTTTTAAAACCCAAGGTGGTATGGGTGGTAAAAATACGAATGAGTTTCCATATTGGTACAAACAAGATTATGATGCTTATTCCATTGAAAATTTGGGGAATCAATTGACTTTGAAAGATATGGAAAAAATAACATTGGTTTGTAATGAAAATGAACAAGATTATAATTTATTTGTGACAAATAATAATGTTTCACTTGTAGAAACACTTGTACTAAATGACAAAAATAATAATGATTTTTTAGTTGGAAAAGTTGAGACAAATGAATTGAAAAAATTTGATTACATAAGACTTGACAATAATAAAATGTCCATTACTTACTACTTAAATAATGTTAATAATGATGTATTATATTCATTTAAAATTTTAAACAAATTACCAGTTTTATCTTTATACAGTGTAAATGCTACAATTGACTTGTCAATTGGTAATAAAACAATTTTTACAAATAATATAAATATTAATGATATTAATGATACAATAACATTATACAATATATTAATTAATAAATATAATAACATTAATTTGTCTTTAAAAATAACGTGTGATGAAAAATATATTGATTATTTGGAAACATTAATAATTGACGTTGGTGTTGGGTTTGTTACGAAAAATTTAAAAAAAGCCATAATTAAAACTGATTTAAGTTTATGTAGATATTTATAATATACAATTTTTTTAATTGAAAATAATATAATGATTTGTGATTAATGATTTAATGATTAATTAATTCGATGTAATCAATCCAAATAATCGTTCAATATAATGTACGAGACAATTTTCTTTTAAAAAATGACCAGAATCATAAGTATTATTAATTAATAATGTACGCCAATAATTATTATCATATAACCAATGTATTACGGAATCAATTGTTTCTTTTTTAGTAAAGAACATAGTTCCAGCAATAAAATGTGTATAATTATTATTATTTTTTAATAAGGTATTATTCTTGGTAAATAAGGTATTATTCTTGAAAGATGATTCAGCTGCTATTTTATAATTATTGCTTCCAATACAAGCAGATTTTTTTTCAGCATTTAAAAGAGTTTTTAATTGTTCCAAAGATTTTGAAAAAATAAAATTGGTTAATAACATAGACCACGTAGCCATAGATTTTGTATGTATTTTTATGATATATTTACAGTTATTATATTGCTTACATTCTTTGGTTAATTTATCACACATTAATAAAGTAGGAGTAATATCATTACCCATTTCAGCACAGGTATAAATAAATACACAATGTATGCCAAGTAATTTTACTAATTGGTTGATACAACTTATCAATGGACCATCTATATAAATATGATTGGAGATACAAATGGAAATATAACATTTATTTTTAATAACATAATTATGTACTTGTTCTAATAATTTAATTCCAATGGGTGTATTGCCAATAAAAATAATAATCATAGTATCCATAGTATCCATAGTATCCATAGTATCCATATTATTAATTAAATCATTTTTCATTACCTTAGGATGTAAGTTATTTGTATTTGTAATGATATATTGAGTGACATTAGTAATAATTCGTGAAAAAATAGAATATATGTTATCCATGGGAATATAATCCCTTACAAATTCTTTTAATTCAATCAATATATTATTATTATTTTCATAATAAAATATGTAATACTTGGATTTGTCATAAGAGATTAATATTGTGTTTGGGTATAGATTATTAATATTTTTAAAATGAGTGATATGTGTTGTACTTTTAAATTCTTTAAAATAGTTTAAATGTTGAGCAGTTTCTTTGGTAATATTATCGCTGTTGTATAAGTAATTATAAAAATGTAAATCAAAATCCAATTCATTTGGCATACCACGTATATTATGAGTAATTATATTATTAAATTTCCGTATGGTGGATATGTGAGAATGAACATCATTTACTTTCATTAAAGATTGTATTTTAATGGGACAATTGTCTGTATGTATTTTATGTAATTCCTTAACAATAATTGGATAATAATCTGTAATAGATTGTTTCTTATATTTCTCTAAATCTAAAATATAATTTGAATTATTAAAAGTGTTTTTATGTGATGAAATTTGAAATTTATTTTTTTTGAAACGTTTCATTAAGTGTAATTAAGTGTATTATATATATTATTTTTTTTTAAAATAATAATAAAATAATAACAAGACAAGTGAAAAACATAAATAATATTATATAGAGTATATATATTATTATTATTATTATTATTATAAAATGGATTCTAAACCGAGTCCTGACTTGGAACCAAATAATAAAAGAATTATTGTAAATATTGATAGTAAAGGAAATACAAAACAAAAAAAGGAACCTACAACACCAGTAAAAAAACCATTTGTAAAAAAAACAATGAAAAAACTTATTAAGAATAATTCCAAGGGAATGAAGAAACATTTGCAAAATAAATTAAATGAAGCAATAATAAGTAATAATATTGAATCCAACGAACCAAATAAACAAGACAAAGACCAAGTAAAACAATCATCATATTCATCTACAAAAATAAATGAGGCAATTACTTATTTTAAAGATAAAAGTGAGGAAGAATTGCAAAAATCAAAATTACCCGAAGAAACGTTGATAGAACCAGATGTTCCGTATGGATGTTTAAAACGTGGAAATAAACCAACATATCGTGAATATCTTAAAACGATGAAGAATCCACGTAATCATAATAATATTACTATTTCAAACGCACCATTATTACAACCAATAATGAAACCAGTGGAAAATATTAATAATATTAGTAATAATATAGTTCCCCCAACCCCAAATGTTACCCCAACAGAACAATCATCAATGCAAGGATTTATTCCAATAATAAATACAAATGTGCCACCAACTTTACCATTGCCATTACCAACAACAACTATAAAACCACCCCAATTAAGTGATACGATGCCATTAACATTAAAAGAAAATGAAGTAATGGTTGGTGGTGTAAATAATACAATTAAAACAAGGTCTCATACGATTCGTAGAAAGCCACGTAAATACATAAAAAAAACAATAAAAACGTATTCAATTGGCAAGAATAAAAAGAAGAATAATGTATCAATAATAACAACGAATAATGATTATACCGACAAAGTAAAGAAAGCAGTGAATATAATGCGAAATAAGAATATAAGTGAAATAAAAAAATACTTGATAGACCATAATTTAATAGCTTATAATTCACAAGCACCAAGTGAAATGTTGCGAGAATTATATGAAAACGCAATGTTAAGTGGTGAAATATATAATTCAAATGATTCCACAAAACTTGATAATTTCAAGGAAAATAATTAATAAAACCCTTTAATGATTAGACTATGTTTTGATTACTTAGACTATGTTTTGGTGTATTAAAAAATATAAAATCTAATTGAGCGAGAGTATTTTCGGGAGAGGAAACAGAATAACCAATAACCTCGGTATGATTATATAATGGATAATCGTTGCCCGTAACGTCTGTTTTATCACCAAAGAAAACAATTTCTTCGTTTTTTAAATCTTTATGATTTTTAATAAAAGGAACAATTTGTGATTTGTCCCATTTATCGGGATATATTGCAATTCCTAATTGACCCCCAACAACTACTGTTAAACCAGGAATCTTCAAGTTTTTTAATTCTGTGATAGTTTGTGTTCTCCATAAATCATTTAGTTTATAATCCAAATATTTAGTACGATATTCCATAGTAGATTTCATACCAACAGGAGATAGATATATTAACCCTTGACGAACATCAACATAACCATTTGTATCTGAAAGATAATTATATTGTTCAATGTTTAATTTTTTAATAAAATCATTTGTATAAATAGAATTCATAAATGTTTTTTCAATCAATGCTAAATCATCTGGTAATAATACATCCATTATATTCTTTTTACACAACAATTTATGAGAAAGCTTATCATTTGAATAAATATAAGAAGGAACACTAATTGTTAAGCATTTCCATATTGTATTTGATTTTAATTTGTGAATGACAGACCCACATTCTGAAAAAATATATTGAAACAAGTAATCATAACCATTTAATTGTTCCATAATTTTAGTAAAAGACCCACCACCAACAATACCCAATATATTACCATTTGCTCGTAATGATTCCAATACATTAGCCATAATTATTGTTAATTTTTCGGAACTTTTTACAATAGTACCATCTAAATCAAATAAAATAAGCATAGTATTATATGTATTATATGTATAATATAATGATATAATAATATAATAATATAATAATGAATGTATATTATTATGTTTAAAAAAATGAAAAATAATATAGATAATTAAATAAATAAAATTGTACTTATTAATACATTGACATTGATATTGAATAATAAAAGTAAAATACAAGTATTTAATAATATAATTACTTTTTATAATAAGCAATGTAATTGTTCGTTATCATCTGTAATAAATAAGATATATATAAAAAATGAAATAACTAAACTTAGTAAATATGATAAACTTGAAAAATACATTAATTATATTAAATTAAAAAGGAATAATAAAAATAATAAATATGATGATAAATGTAGTACTACTTTAACCGAAAAAAAATCAATGATATATAATGAAACCCAAATAGATAATATTTTAAACAATATAGTTCATTATGAGTGTAAATTGCCAACATTTAATTTAAAAGAATGTATAAATTGGGCATTAACAAAACCAGAAAAGATTATTAAACAAAATGGAATGACAAATGCTCAACAATTAAAAGAACAGCAAGAAAAAGAAAAGAATTGGGGAAATAAAATGATAGGACAAACAACAAATGGACAATGGACTACTTTATTGGGAGAAAATTTGGTATATGAAATACTTAGGTTAAGGGGAGAAAATCCAATGGCAGTGAAATCAAAAAATGGTTTTAAGCCAGATTGGGAAACAGATGAGTATATGTATGAAGTAAAAACATCAAATTGGTGTGTTTCAGGCACAGCTGGTGAAAAAGTATATGGAACGTTTATTAAATACCAAGATATTCCCGAATTATATGGAAAACCGTTGCGTATTATTTGTGTAGCAAACCAAGAATATGAATTTACAAATAAACAACCAGTTTATTTTGGTAATAATGTAACAAAAAAAACAAAGGACGCATTGGAATTAGCACGTTCTTGGGGAATTGAATATATGCCATTTAGTGAGTTGGTTTCAACCATTAATCTAACACAACTTTAAAAAAATAACCAATAAAAAATATCATAAAAATATAATTTAAATTATTTAAACATATTTTTATTTTTTAATAGCTACTTGAACACCACTAAAAAATGAAAATAAATTATAGATAATTGATAATTGATAAATATTATGAGTGATATTGATAATAATAATGATGAAATGTATGATATGTCATTGGGAATAAGATGAGTATATAATTGAGTTTGAAAATGCTGAATTTCCTACTAAGGAAAAATATGTAAATGTTTATTATCGTCGTGATATAGGAATTGGTTTGACTTTTGAATTGCACAAAAAAATATGCCATAATTATAAATTTGTTGAAAATAGAGTAGAAATGTTGATTAAGATTAATAATCATAATGAATTTTATGATGCTTTGACCATATTATAATTAGAATTTTTAGGATTTTAAATGAATCATATATTATTATTATGTATTTTAAATATTAAATATTAATTATAAACAAGTATTTCCATAGTAGTTGCCCCTGGATTTTTAGAATGAATAGCACGTCTGGCTAATATATCTTCTTT
>Ga0098045_1000896_pt1 | contig 11023 bp, 10 predicted proteins | sample 11_taG_FD_77071 | JGI IMG/M metagenome (GOLD analysis project Ga0098045, IMG submission 77071) | Marine viral communities from the Subarctic Pacific Ocean - 11_ETSP_OMZ_AT15265 metaG | ecosystem: Environmental > Aquatic > Marine > Oceanic | place: Pacific Ocean | collected 2015-01-16 | reverse complement strand
TTACATTTCTAATATGATTATATGCTGATAAAGCATAGTCACTATCCACTTCAATGAAACTTTTTGCTATTGTAAAAGCATGTGTGGTCTTGCCTAAGTTAGTTTTTGAAAAAGTTGTATCTTCAGTATTAGCATAGTTTATGTCCACTCTACCCAATGTTAAAGGATTATACGGTGCAATTGTTACTAGAGTTCCTGCGTTTTCTCCGGCTGACTTAGTTTCTACTATTTCAAAATCTATTAGAGTGTTTACGGTGTCAAAAGTCGCTTTATTAGAAAATGTTAAACTTACTCCGGTTGCGCTTCCTGTTGCGTTTGCGCTCAACTCTAAGGTGTTACTATTCGTGATGCTACTGACTGTTGTTCCTGTTGGTATATTAGTTCCCGAAACTTCCATTCCTGCAAACAAATTAGCAGTTGATGATAAGGCCGTTATTGTAGCGTCTCCCGAAACGGTAGTTCCTGTTAAGATAACATCGTTATGTAAGCGAGATTGAAAGTGTGCATCACTTAACATATTGGAAACATCGCTTATTTCATATCCAACGGCATTTTCATGTGTGCTTCCACTACTGCCAACTAAATTATCTCCTTCTTCTCCTGTAGAAGTAATCTTAACACCGGAGTTAAAGAACAGACCTTTGTTAGAAGCACCGCTTAAACTAGTTGTTGAATCTACTAATGTATTTGTAGCCAATGCTTTGTTTAGTAAGTAGTTCTTATTGCTTTCTTTATATCCTGCCAGTGCTGTTCCTTCTGCTCTTGCATTATCCACTAAGTCAAAACTAGTTCCCGTAACAGTTGATTCAATTTCACCAATATAACTCATCATACCCGAAGAGTGTTTTAGGTGAACTTTAGTTCCTGCTGTTAATGTTATACTGCCCGATGAAGTTAATGTTTTGCTAGCAAAACTACAAGTAAAGTTAGCACTAACGCTTTCTAACTTATTGTAAGGGCTTTGAGTTGAGTAAATAATGTCTTGAGAAAATAAAGTGTTTTTACTTATAACAGGAGAAATCAACTTTCTAATATCACTTCTTCCTTCTAATTTTACTTGTGTTAGACCGTTTTCCTTGAAGTTGTCTATCCTTTCTACTGCCCCATTTAATTTTTCAACCAAAATAGCATACTCACCTTCCATGTAATCTAACATAGTTCCTTGAGAATGATAGGCCGCTTCATTACTTGTGCTACCATCCGAATCAAAATATGCTTTATCAGAAAAAGATAAAGTTAGTAATTTTTTATCAACATCTACTGCGCTTATTGTAGCATGCAAAAACGAGAATTCCTTTGAAAAAAACTTTATGCGTAGCGCACTATTTCTATTTTCTACTAATGGAAAATCTGTAAGTAAAGTTTTATCTTTTTTATTGTAAGCCCTTCTTTCAAGAATATCATCTACTGATAGTGTAAATGAACTTGTGTTAAATATAGATTCTGTTTCTAATCTGTTTGCTGTTTGAAATGTAATATTTTGTTCTTTACCGCTAAGGCTTGCTATTGTTTTAACGGCAACTATTCGTGAACCAACTCTCACCTCATCTCCAACATTTAGATAACTGTTCAAGTCATAATCAGTATCTACCGTATATTGAGTGCTTCCTAGACTTCTAGTTATCACAGCACCTATTGATTTAAATTCGTTCATGTTGGCACTAAATAATTGATGTCTAATTCTAAGGGGTTCTTCGTCTTCTATCTTTTTCGTCAATACTCTAAACGGGTCTGCTAATTTAATTTAGGCCAATATTCCCTTTGCTCCCATAGATTCAAACAGCAATTGGTCTAATACATTGTATGATAGATTGGCTTTATCCTTAGAAAACCCATAAGACAAATATCTATATGGGCCGGTATAATCTTGGTCACCTGCTCCTGTTATAGAATCATTAGCATCTCGTCTAGCGTTAGTAAAACAAGCATCTCTTGAAAATGGAGTGTAATCTAATAATGTTGTATAGCCTTCGTTGCTAGTATGTGTTGCGGGATTATCTTGATTTTTTAAGTTATCAACTAGTCTAGTTTTTAGAGTATATTTACTATAATCTATAATATCTGTTCCAAAGTCGGGAGTAGTTGTAAAGAAACTAGTTGCTGATAATGCGTCAGTAGCGCCACTAATAAAATCTAACTCGCTGTAAAATAAACTATATTTTTTGTTATGGTCTAATTCATTTTTCTTATCTAGGTTTTCATCAAAGAAATAAAATAAAGGTCGTGACAAAGATATAGAAGATGCTAATGTGCTTTTTATTCCTAAACCTACTGCTACTTCTGTAATACTATTAGAAATAGGGGTTGAAAATAATTTGAACTTAACATTTTTTGCTATCTCATTTCCCAACTTTGGTCTAAACTCAAAGGAGTCTCCGTTAATATCATCAGTAAATATTTCTGATACTTTAGCAAAGTGGTGTTTGTTTGCATTATCGGAGTGTATCATTACAAATAAATGAGTAGTTGTTAAATCAATACTGTTTAGTCTTACTCCTGTTTGAATTATATCGTCAAAACACTTTATTCTAATTCCTTCTGTAACCGATAAGTTTCTATGCTCTAATCCTAAAACATATGTTGCATTTGTAGCGTTAGCACTTGCTTTTTCTGTTAATGCAAATTCAGTAGAAGAAATTATATTTTCTATTCTTGCCTGTGTTCCGGTAAACCCTGTTCCATTGACACTTTGACCAACATACAAAGAATTGGTATTACCACTTGATAGAGTAACCACATTACTATTTTGTATAGCGTTACAATTTGCTAAAGTGCTTCTACCGACAGAAGTTAAAGTAATAGTTCCCGAACTTTCTTCTGCTACTACAACTCCAAAAGTATCTACAGAAGTAGAGGTAGTGCTAACACAAAGTTCGGGATTGGTTGGAGTATCGAATGCTGTTTTAGTAAATGTTAATGTTCCTGTTGCACCATTACCACTTGCTTCTTTACTCATTGTTATATTGGTATCAGTTGTAATCGCAGTTACTATTGTGTTATCTTCTATGTTAGTTCCACTTACTTTCATACCAATTAAAATATCGCTAGTATCGCTAATTGGTAATTCTTCATCGTTTATAGTAGCAGTTGTTGTAGATTTAGTTACCGTAGTAGTCGGCCTACTTAGCGCAACTAAAGTAGAAACTTCTGTCATATATCCACCTCTTCGAATCTAAAGTAAAATAATGTATCATCTAAGTTAGGTAATAAGTTATTTACAAAAAATTGTTTCTTGATTGTTCTAATCATAGACATTTCATGTAACTCTCCCATAAATTGTTTGTTGGCAGTAGCACTTCCCGCCCCTGTTCCATTGTTACTAGAAGCCCCAATAAAATAATCTTCTTGAGCCATAGAAAATGTATTAGATGTAGATATGGTCTGTTTCTTAACTAATATGCCATCTAAGAATATTCTAATTTCTTTACTTGCTTCATTGTAAACACAAGCAATATGAAATTGATTATTGATATAAATAGAGTCTTTGAAGGCGGGAATAAAAATATTAGTGCTACTACTAATACTACTAGAAGGTGCAGTATTCAATATAATTCTATTAGGGCTAGAGGCTAAAGAAGAGATAGTTCCTAATGAAGTAAAATTGAAACCATCTCTTATGAATACTTCTTGGTCTTCGTGAAACTTAGCAGTTGAAGCGACAGGTATTGTTTCTGCGCTGTTTGTTCCATTAGTTACTCCTCCGACAACATGAGTTACTCTACCATTTTTATCGAAGCCTTCTAGTGTATCAGCAGTATAAAACCAACCAAAACCCGATGTAGCAGTAATTACAGCCCTATCGGTTGTTACTGTTTGGTCGCTTCCTAATTTTATTGTGACTCTTATTTTATATTCAGCAGGTTGATTTTCATTATGTAATGTAGAATTAACTAATGATATTGTGAAATTAGTGCTAGAAAAAATATTCATTTCATGCGTAAGTCTTGTTTCTAAAGGAATATACACATTGCTTTGAAAATCAGTATTAGTTTTATTAGCCTCCCCCGCAGTTGGCATAACCTTCTGTGTGCTTGTTGTTGTTGTATTTGTTGATACTGCTGATGCAGAATATTGACCAAAACCATTTATGTCATACGGAGTAAGTATAGACTCAAAGGTAAAACTTCCCTCATGAGAAAATATGCCATATGCTTGATTATCCGAAGTGCTAGGAACATTGTCACTATAATCTATTCTAACATGACCATTACACATTACAGGGAATACCAAACCACGCTGTTTTCCGATAAGTGTATCATACATATTATCACCTATGATGGAACTAATAGAGCAGTTTCAAATTCTAGACTAAAACCTAACTCGAAAGTTTCAGCACTCATTTCACAACTAAAACTTCTAATGAATCCTGTCATCCCAGTATCAGTGTCAGCATCGGGAAAAGAAGATATTTTTGCAGGAACACCTACATTGTCTAAAGCATTATTATCTCCTCTCGATGCAAAATTAAACGGAACATTTTGTCCTGCACTTCTTTCACTATTAGCATCAACAGTTTGTGTCCATGTTCCACCTGCGGCTTCACAATCGGTTTTATTTTTATGGTCAGTAATACTGCATGTTCCTCTAAAATTATAATCACTAGCAACAAATGAGGGTATCAAAACTATCAATTCATTAAATGCTTGATTTTTAGCAAATCCCGTTGAATCAACGCCCGATGCAATCATTTGAGCAACTTCGTGTGCTGTAAATTTAATAGCATCACCCAGTTCACTTTTTGTTATGGTTTGGTCTAATATTACTCCACTAACTGATATTGTTTTTGAAGCCATCCCTAAATCTAATGCCGCAGTTATTGACTCACCAGTAGCAACACCGGATAAAGGAACCTCAAAAGAAGGAATTGTTTTACTGACACTTATGCTAACTGATGTGGCTTTTAATTCTATTACATTCGTGGTCAGGCCATTAGATGGCTTATGTGCTTGTAATTTAAGATAAACTCTACTCATTTAATCACCTCACAAATCCACTAGAAGATACACTTCGTTGTATTTTATTCGTTACCATATTACCTATCTTATCGGCTATTCTTCTTAGTTCAGCATCCGATGTATCTTTAGCATTTATTGTAACATTGACAGTATTATTGAATACACTACTATTGTTGTTTTGTGAACCTTTAAGCATTTTCTTACTATCAGCATTACTATGAACTCTAGCCCCTTTTGGTAGATTAACTAATTCCGGCCCTTTTTCTCCAACGACAGTTATACCGCCATCAGAAACACCGCCTTCTGCCATAAACGGCAGCATTCCTTTTGCTTTCTTGAAAAATGCCGCCATGAGTAAGAATGCTACGCCCAATATCAAAAGTGGCAAAGCCGCTATTGCCGCTACTTGTATCATTGCGCCAATTATTATTTTTGCCCCTAGTGCTATAAGTAAGAACTTTGCGACCTTAAATAAAATATCGTTAAAGTCTCCTTTCACAAAGCGTATTCCTAAATCAATTAAAGTATAGAACAAAGAAACTCCTAAAGCGTATATTGCTTTCAGTGCTACGATTCCCGTTGTTACTGCAATATCTAACAACACTCCTGCTAGTTGTCCTCCCTTTTCTAACAAAGTATCTAAATCATTTTCTACTAAAGCGACTATCATTCCAAATATTAAACTAGCCGCTTCCATTAACATCCGCCCTATCTCAATTATCTGTTCTATTGCTCCTAATTCTTCTAAAAACTCATAAGCGTTTTGAGCAACTTTTAATAAAATAAAGAATCCTAAAATAGCCATAGTAATAAATATTAAAGTTTTAAATAAATAATTTAATATTCCTTTTGAAAACTTAGCAAACTTTGTCATAAAGTCTTCATATTTTATACGCATCCTTTGTATTTTTGTTATGACATCTATTTTATTACCAAATCGTTGAAATATATTTCCTGTTTCCGACATACCTTCTCTTTTTCTTTCACCCTTTGTTCCGAGAAAGAAATCCCCTACATTTTGAAACATTTTACCGAAACCAAGTTCCTCCTTTCTTCTTTCTTTGATTGCCTTTACTGCTTTGTCTACACTCCTCATTCTGTGTTTGAATGTCTTATCATCTCCAATCAGGGCATCTTGAATCAAAGCGTCTTGTTTTGCTGTTTTAAATGTCTTTAGAGTGGTTTCTGCTTTAAGACCTAATTCTTTAATTCCTTCTGAGTAGGCTCTCAAAGGGTGCTTGCCTAAGAGCAAGGCTTTGTTATAAGCAAGAGTGTTTATAACTGCTTCCTCTTCATCGGCTTTAGCCTTTGTTGATGCTCTTGCTTGGTTCAAAAGAACCGTTGCTCTTTGTTTATTAATAATACCCTTTGTAACATCTATGTCCAATTTTCTTATCATTTCACTTTGTAGTGCAACCTGCTTTAATCCTAAACCCATTTTTTCATTTGATTTAACTAGATTTATCACACGCTCATTTGCTTCTCTTTGGGCTTCACTATTTTTCTTAGAAGCCTGTTCTATCAAAGCCAATGAATCTACAAATGCTCTAATTTTGTTTTGTAGTTTCCATATAGGGCTACCCGATACTATTCTTGAAAAGATAGTCCATTTTTTGCCCGAACCCGATATATTATCGGACATCGTTATGAGTCGTCTAGTAAGACCTTGAAATTCTAAACCTGCTTTGAAAGTTACTGTATTTAAGTCACCTAGTTTATCAATCATTTTGGTGACTTCATCATCGGCCATGTCAATTACCTGCTTGTCGTTTTATTTTCTCTAGTTCCTCATGTTTAATCTTTTCCATATTAAAATGAACTGATAATAAATCCATCACTAGACTAGATGGCATTTTGTATATTTCTAAAGGACTTATAGATAAAGCCGAAGCCAAAGTATAAGTCATGATTAGGAATGCTGTTTGAGGACTAGTTTTTTTTCCTCTAATAGCACCCTCAATCATTCGTTTTTTTCTTCATCCTCCTGTAAAACATTCATAGGATTTGGTAAAATTTCTTTTAATTGATTGCCAACATAAGGACTTAGCCTTAGCATATCAATTGTTGAGAGTGATGGTTCTGTTTTTGAAATAAAATTCTCGACCATATAGCGATACATAGCGTTAATATCAATATCTACATTTTGTGTCTTAGCATCTAATTTCATTATGCTATTCATGGCCTTTTCAGCCTCTAGCCATGTGGGTTCTTTTACCCACACTTTTAGATATTCTTCTTGGTCGGGTGCTACTTTAACATAATGTAGCGTAGGCTCTTGTAGTGCAAATAGCGCATCTTTATTCTGTATTACTTTCTTTTCAGTCATATTATCCACCTTCAAAACCAACAAACAAACAAACGGTGTTGGTGGAATTTATAATTACTCGGCTTTTGGAGTTTCCTTTTTCTCCTCCTTAGCCTTCTTTTTTGCATCAGCCTTTTGTTGGGCTTTTGTCTTTTTGACATTTTCAGCAAAGTGTTTTCTCTTTTCATATCTATTCAAAAAAATCACCCCTGCAAAACCCAATGAGTTTTAACTTCACACTTACTCATAGTTCTTGGCATGACAGTTCCTTCGATTGTAACTGCTCCTTTATCGTCGGGAATTGTAACATTTGCCGCAGATAAAAAGTAGTCTTGGAACTCCATCAGTATTTGTTCATTAACTGTTCCGGCAGGTGCAAGTTTATCAAACTGTAAAGTAATTTTTTGTGATGAGCCAGTGTTTTCTGTATCGTTAATTAATTCGGTTAGCAATCTATCATCAGTAATCATAGCAGTAAAAGCAACTTCGTATGTTCTTTGTGCAGGTATAGCGTCTTTTATTTTCTTATTACCTACTCCAATAAATCTTTTATCCTGTAAGTTGTTATTTATTGTTAAGGTTAGATTGGTAATCTTAGCAAAGGTATGTCCAAATATTGAAAACAAACCACTAGAAAAGAAGAAAGGTTCTAGTGCTTCGGGGTTGCTATCAAAATTAAATAATGAAGTATTTGTTCCAACATTGTTTCTAGGTGTAAATACTTGAGTAGTTGTTAAATCATTAATATGGTCTACTGTTCTAGTGTTTAAATCCATAGTCATTTTAACTTCTTCATTTTCATTAGCGGTCATTGTAAGAGTATTAACTCTATTACCTCTCGCTACTCTAACTAATGTTTCAGTTTCGCGCCCACCAACTTGATTACTACCTTCTGTGGCAGTTGTTGTAGTGGTCTTTGTCATGCTATGTTCTAAACTAAATGATGGCAAATCTTCTCCATTTGCTTCTTTAAACTCATAAGTAATAGGGTTTTGAATAGCACCTGCCGCAGTATAAGTCGGCCTTGTTAAAAGATTCATGTTAGTATTAACATCCGAACCATGAACTACCGGAGGTAATAATGTTACCGAATCCGCATCAGCACGATAGAAAATCGGCCCTTGTTCTAAATGAGTAGTTTCAAAACCCCCATCAAAAGCAGTTGCGGCAGTATCTCCTGTATCAAAATATACTGAACCTGCGGTATGTGCATTAAAGCCATCTGCGGGGTCTGTGCCTGTTGAAGTTGTAGAAGTGGCTTTTATTCCAGTGCATCTTCCTAGAGCATAATATAAGAATGCTCCATGATTAGCAACTAAAGCGATATTTCCACCACTAGCGGTTTCTATTCCTTTATATTGATGAGTAAAGTTTCTTGAACCGCCCAAAGATAAGTTAAGTTGTTTCATTTCTATTTCAGTATTTGGAAAAGTAAAAGTTTCAAGAACACCTAGCCAATTATCAGCATTTAATCTATATGAATTAGCCCCTGTTGCCTTAGCAGGACAAGGTGCGCCATATGGTTGAATTATGAGAAAATCGGTGTCGCTTGCATTTAGCGTATGACCGTGTGCGGGAGAAATAGTTAGTGCCGTTTCAGTATTTCCAGTAATTGTATGGACTGAAACCGGATTAGCAGTATCGGCATGGTCATATAATTCAACTTTACAACCAATGTAAAGATTAGGCACTAAGAGAAGATTAGTAGAAAATGATGCTAGTAATGCTAATGTCGTTGAGTCTGATGCGCTTTCATCAATAAATGAAGTTAAAAGTAACTCCGGTACTAAAGTTGTTGATGTTCCGCTTCCTAAAAATATATCTGTGTTTACCATGCTTAATCTCTCCTTTCCTTTTACATACTTACTAAGGGAGTGCTAATGCGAATCGTTTTGTCTCTACTGTCAATTTATAACCGAATAACCTCTTTGACCTATCGTTACTTTCGCTTCTTGAACCTACAAATACTTGATGAAACTTAGAACCATCACTTGCAGTATATCCAGTACGACCTCGCTCAAGCGTATGACGGGCTATCAAGTATAAAGCCTTTAGCCTGTCTTTTCCAAAGGCGGCATCCGTACCTGCTCTTTCATCATGTATGGTTCTCATGTGCATTGTAAATGAATAAGTTTCATTTCTTACATCGAAAGTAGTAGTGGGATATTCTATGTTTTGAGAGTCTTCAAAGAATATTATAACATCTTTAGCAGTTAAATCATATCTAACTCCTTTGTTCTTTTGTAATGTTCTAACATCAACAAAGTTAGGAGTACCCGCATGGTCAGCAGTTATCTTTCCTTCGCTAATTAAAGTAGTAACAGAAGAACTCCATTTGCTTGAAACTAAATCAATAAGTAAACTAACTTCATCCATATTAAATCCTCAATGCCTTTTGTATATCATCGTTTAGTTTCTTACTTATTGCTTTACTAAAACTTTCTTCTGCGTTTTTTATTATTTCTTCATCACTAAAAGATACATCTATTCCTAATATTTCCGAAAGTTCTTGCATAGCCTTTTGTCTTTCCATTTGTATTTCTAAATATTTCTTGAATAACTGTATCTCTTGCATAGAAATCACTCAAGTAAGTACACTAAGTCTCCTTTTCCTTTTAGTATATCCATTGCTTCTTTAGTTAGAATATCATATTTTTCTTTTGTAGATATATTACCACCAGTTTCAGCAATCATGATTGTTTGGTCATCATGTCTTAACAATTCAGCCGCTACTAACATTGTTGTTGCTTTATGTATGGCTGATGGAACACGACCTGAACCTGCAATATAAGTAACTATGATAGAGTTTTGAGTATGGTATGGATAGTCTCTTAAGAAAAATATTCTACCGTCATCTTTGATACTCCAAAAACTTCCTAATCTTTTCATATCTTGCTTATCAGTAAAATTCTCCGAAGTGGACTGTGAGTTCTGCCCCGCTTTATCTGCGATTGTTATTGTGCATCCCGAACCATCTTCCCCTGCTAATAAACTTGAGATATTAATTTTATATCCATTATCGGGGTCTATTGAAGCATAAAAGAAATCACTTATGCTTAAACCATTAGGAGAAGATGTCCTCTCTTTATCTCTATTAGCCCCTGTAAACTGTGCAGTATTAGCAGGGAACTCTTCATTAATTAAATGACAAATATCTCTTGCTGTTGTCTTTGCACCAAATCTACTATCGAATGTATTGTGTGCTGACATAGTTCCTTCCCCGTGATGAAACAAAGTAAATGTATCACCGCTATTTGGTAATTGTAGTGTTATGCTTCTAAGGTGTTGAAAGTTATCGGGGTCTAATGTAACACTTGCTTGAGCCGATGCTAACTCAAGATAACTATTGCCTTGCCAAACCTTGAGAGATATAACTTTCTTTAATTTCATAGTTGCCAATTGTATAAACCCAACATAGCCGCCATAATACGCTTGCATTGGGTGTCTCACAAATTCAAAATCATGAAACTCATCTTCGTGAATAATTGGTCTATAAGACCTTTTTACTTTATCATCAACAATACCTTCTATGTTTTTAATTATCTTACCGACTTGCGCTTGGCTAGGGAAAGTAGAAGATGTAAATGCGGGTATCTGTAGCATATCCGATACTGCGTCTTTATCGGTATAGAATCCTTTACCTGTTGAATAATCAACATCAATAGTTGTATAGTCGCTTGGTGATGATGCTATTGCCATATTATTTCCTCTACAATTTTATTACTGCCAACTCTCTTTTTATCTCATTGATGAACTTTTTTAT
>Ga0098045_1000881_pt1 | contig 11104 bp, 8 predicted proteins | sample 11_taG_FD_77071 | JGI IMG/M metagenome (GOLD analysis project Ga0098045, IMG submission 77071) | Marine viral communities from the Subarctic Pacific Ocean - 11_ETSP_OMZ_AT15265 metaG | ecosystem: Environmental > Aquatic > Marine > Oceanic | place: Pacific Ocean | collected 2015-01-16 | reverse complement strand
AGATAAATTTATGTTAGCGTGATGTATAATTGCAGCGTTAAAAACGATTAGTCTATTTTTTTTATAAGGAATTGACTCTTTGCCCTCATTAATAAAAAGTTCACCTTTCCACTCTTCTTTCCAATCGTCAGGTAAAAAAAGTAAAGTTGTATCACCATCATCTTCATGAGGCTTACCTCCTGCATGGGGAGGATAAAGGTTTACATATATTCTTAATAACTCTTTAGTTTTTGTCATTTTTTTTTCATTAAATATATCTAGAAGAAAATTGTGACTAAGACGATCTGTAGTAACACAATTAAAAAAACCAACATTATCAGAGAATGTGCCATGAACATTCCATGTCATTTTTGTTAGTTCAACTTGAACAAACTTTAGTAAATCATCACTTAAAACATTATCGTATACGTCAATGTTCATTCGTTGATAGGATCCTTTTTTGTTAAATGTAAATTAAAAGATACAGATCTTCTTTCTTCATTAGGGGTTCTGAATGGATATACACCATGGGATAGCCAAGATGGAAATAAGTATATTGCACCTATTTCAGGAGTAGCTTGATGCTTATGTCCACTGAAGGTAGCAGCCTGACCGGCATGCCAAATAATATCACCTACACACGGATAATGATCTTCTTTTTTGTATTCATCTTTAAGACCAGGAGGAACTCTTAAATAAATTACACCTGACAATTCACCTTGATGTATATGAAAAGGATTAAAGTCGCCAGCCCACTGGCTTACGACCCACATAGATTCTATTACCATTTTACCAACAAACGCTGGAGATATAGTATCACTAGCAGGAGGAATAGATATGTATTGTTTAACTATTTCACCTAAAGCATTTATTAATGGGTTAAATGTTTTACTTGCTAAATCTTCTTGAGGATAACGTACCTCTTTTTGTACATTACCAGCTAAATTCATTGAATGATCATATTTTTTAGATAATTTTTCATCATCTAATAATTCTGTTGCCCTATCATCTAATATTTTAATTAGATCTAAAGGCAATTTACCTTGTAATATTGTTGGACCAAATGGTCTAATAGCATGGAAATCTACTTCAGTTGACATGCGTTTCCTTTCTTTGCATAAATATCTATTGTCATATAGCAATTATTTGCCTATAAATATACATTTAAATAGGCTTTTATTCAAGGTCGGCCTCCTTGCGTTTTTCAATCACATAAATTGCACTAGGAGATTATGCTTAAAAAATTACGAAAAATGGTGGCGAAAGCGCTACCTGGAGATTCTGAAAAATATTTGGGTACCGTACTCGCATTAGCGACAGGTAATCCGTTATACGCAGGAATAGGAGCGTTAGCAGATCCTGATGCAGGATTTGGAGAAGTAGCTACAGCAGCATTTTTAGCAAACGCAAGTCCTGGTATAGGACCATTTCAAAGTGGAATTGGAAAAGCAGCAGATCCAAAGAATTTAACAATGTTTGATAAATTTCTTGGACGTGGAAAAACTGGTGCAGGCTCTTTTGGAGAATTCTTTTTAGGTAAAAAAGGTGGTGCTGACGGTTTATTTGGAAGTGACGGAAAATTTGTACCTACAAAACAAGTTGAGGGTGCAGATGGAAAAATGGTTGATAAGATAGACACTGCAAAATTATTAGGTGCATTAAGTGGAGCAAGTGCGGTTACAGGTGCAGCATTATCGCCGTTTGGAATATTTGATACACCAAAACCAGAAAAAGGTGAATTTGATGGTACGTTTCCAGGTTCTGATTACGTAGCAAAATCATTTAATTTAACACCTGGTCAATTATTAGACTTACAATTAGGTGGTGGCATTTCTGGAAATTATTATGATATGCAAGGTAACTTAATACAAAATGCAGCACAAGGTGGTTTCATGCAAGAACCAACAAATGGATTAAAAGAAATTGAAAATACAATGAAAATGGCACAAGGAGGTACGACAGAGTTCCCTCGTAGAACTGGCGAAATAAGTGGACCAGGTACAGGTACATCTGATAGTATTCCTGCTATGTTAAGTGATGGTGAATTTGTTATGACGGCCAAAGCTGTAAAAGGCGCAGGCGGTGGTGATAGAATGGCCGGTGCAAGAAAGATGTATCAGATGATGGATCAATTAGAAGGAAAAGTATAATGGCTACTCAAACACAATATCAATATCAGCTACCACCAGAATATGTACAAGAACGTCAAAAAGATTTACTCTTAACATTATTTGGTTCACAAGGTCAGGAACCAACTTTACCAGATGGATCACCTAATCCTGATTATGTACAAGGTTTAATAAATCAACCACGTGATATACCTAAGCAAACTGTTGCAGGGTTCACGCAACCACAACAAGACGCTTTTGCATTAGCAAATCAAGGTATTGGAGCTTTTCAACCTTATATAACTCAAGCAGGTCAAACAGCAGTAGGTGCGGGACAGACAGCAAATTTAGCAGGTCAAACTTTACAAGGAGCAACACAACAGTTTGTTCCAACAACGCAAAATATAGATCAGTTTAGAGATCCTTATCAACAGTTTGTAACAAACGAAGCATTAAAAGAAATTGATAAACAAGGTGCAATGGCACAATCAAATCTTGCAAGTGCTGCACAAAAAGCAGGAGCTTTTGGTGGCTCACGTTTTGGAGTACAAGAAGCAGAATTACAAAGAAACTTAGGTGACATAAAATCACGACGTATATTTGAAGATAAATCAAGAAACTATCAACAAGCTTTAGCAGGAGCTCAAGCTGCACAAGAAGCTCAACAACGTAGACAATTATCTGCAGGGCAACAATTAACAGGATTATCAGGTCAATTAGGAAATCTTGCAAGAACGCAAGGGGGTATCGGTCAATTAGGTCAACAAATGTTTGGACAAGATTTAAGCACCTTACTTGGTGTAGGCGGTCAACAACAACAATTACTACAAGCAGGTCTTGAAGCTCAAAGACAAAATCTTGCAGCTCAACAACAAGAACCTTTCCAACGAATTTCTTTTGGTACAGATATATTGGCTGGATTACCTTTTGGTGGTCAGACTATTTCACAAATGCCAGTAACACCAGCTAATCCATTCTTACAATTTGCAGGAGGTATTGGTTCACTCGGCACAGGAATTGGAAGTTTATTAGAGGGATTTGGATCTCTTAAATAATGTCAGTATATAACAGAAAAATGTTTGAAAACGCTCCAGAGCGTATGAAGATTAACTCAAGGGGTACAGGTATAACATCTGGTTTAGTTCCAATGAAACCTATTGGAATGAATAAAGGTGGAGACATAACGTATGAGTCACTTTACGATATTTATTCAAAAGCATTAGGTGATCAACCAAAAGGTTTTTTTGCACAAAATGCAGGACCATTATTACAATTTTTTGCTAATCTTGCGGAAGCAGGTGAAGGTGGTAAACCTTTAACAGGAGGTGAACAATCACCTTTTTTATCCACGTTAACTGGAGTTGCAAAAGCAGCCCCAGCTCTTGCAAACATAAGACCCTATCAAGATCCAGCAGCAGCTTTAGCCGCAGAAAAGTTTGCTGAGTTTGAAATTGACAAGGCTTTAACCGCAGCAAAGGCAGGTCCAGTTGAACTTAAAAACTTAAAATCAGAAGAAGTAACCCTAGTAGCTGGTACTAAAATTGACTTGTATGGTACTGATAAACAAGTAATAATAGGAGAGACACCTGGTTATCCGGAAGGTAAATATAGTACAGCAATTTATTCACTAGGTGGTGAAGATAAAAAAGCAATAATTGGAGGTGTTGATGATAAATTTGATATATCAGCACCTAATAAAGTATTTTATGAAAAAGGAGATAAGATTCCTATATTTGGATCCGAAGGACAGTTTGAAGTTCAAGAGTCAGGTTTTTACGAAATAGTTACAGGGTCAAAAAATGGTGAAGAATACATTGGATTAGTAGGACGTGCAGACGATCCAAATGCACTTAAAGATGTTAAGACTGAATTTAAAGATGGTAAAATAATTACAAGCTACTTCCAAAACGGTGAGTTTAAATCAGAAACAATTGATAGCGGAGTAGACGATTACAAAAATGTTGCTACTGTAAATGTATTAGAAGATGGTGAAGTAATAACCAAACATTATTTTAGAAAAAATGGTGTGTTAGAATTTACAGATTTAGGTAAGGCTGAACCAACTTCACAAATGATTGACAAAGAAAAGTATAATAAAGCTGTAGGTACAATTCAAGAAGCTTGGAAAGCGTTTCAAGCTAAACAAGAAATTGAGTTACCTGATTTAAGTACATCACAATTAGATAGAATGTATGCAACAGTAGGTGATGACAATTGGACAAAAATTACAGATGAAGGTGAATTAGTTGACAAAATAAATGGTGTTTTCTTTAATCAAATTTTACCAGAATTTGGTGTCGAACTAAATGCTAAAAACAAAGGCAAAGGAACTGTGGTAAGTGAAGGTAAGATTACAGAAGTACCAGACGGTACTGATGCAAACATAATTTCATATTATAATTTAAATCCAAGCGATCCAAACTTTCCTAATCAGTATGCTGATGCTGTAGAAAAATATAATGATTTACCAAGACCTGATAAAGAAGTAACAGACAAATTAATAAGTGGTGTTGATAATATAAAGACTCTAGCTGCTATGTTAAATGTTGCTGATGCTACAACACCTTTAGGAGAAGTAGGTTTATATCAAAGTTTAGCTAAAACATTTAATGTAGCTCCTTTTACAAACACTGAAGATTTTGTTGAATTTATAACATTAAAAGAATTATTAGATCTACAAGCAACAGACCTTTTAATTAAAGGTGTGCCATCCAATATTGATTTAAGAAAAGTAGAAAATCTAACACCATCTGCAAGTGATAGTGAAACAACAGTTCTTAAAAAACTACAAATACTAAACGGATTTTTCTCAAATGCAGTTTTAGAAAGAATTTCATACAGCGCAGGCAAAGGTGAAATAATCCCTGATAATGTTTTAAACGAAATGCGTGAAATTTTCGGAAATGAAGCTATTAATGATGCTCTTGGAAATAAATGGTCGCCTGAAAGAGTAAGCGATTTAAATAGTATGACAAGAGAAGACTATATTAAAAAGTATGGTGATCCTTTTGAAAAAGCAAAATCATTCTTAGATCAAGATATAGAAAATTATGTTCTTGATTCAAACTTAATAAATACAGAAGGTACAAAAAATTATTCAGATGAAGAGTATAAAGATATTTTAATGGGTACTTTTGAAGGAGAAATAAAATAATGGCTACAAAAGATAATCAAGTACCATTACCACTAATATCTGTTGAGTTTGGATTAGATAAAGAAACAAAACAAGATGACGTGATATCATCACAAGCTAAGGTAGGTGAATTTACTCCACTTGCTAAAACAGAACTAATTAAAGATATAAAATATTTATCAAAAGACAAACCAGAGGTTTGGAATTCAATGAAACCTATTATTCTCGATATTGAAAAAAATAGACGAGCATATAACAATACTGATGAACCTGAATTAAAAGAAGATTATTTTAAAAAAAATATTTCTAATTATCAAACGTTGCAATCTATGGTTGTTGCAAATGAGGGAGTGTGGAACAAAACAAAAAACTTATGGGAAGAATCTAACGTTGGATTAAATAAAGGATTTACAGAATTACTTGGTTTTCCAATGGATATGAGTAACATGTTAATGTATTTTGGTGAACAAAAAGCAAGAGAAGCTTTAGCCGCTGCAGGTTTTGATGTTCAGACAGAAAATTATGAACCATATTTTTCATCGGACAATCCTATACTTGGTTCAAAAAGTATACAAAATTTTTACAACGATTTAGGAATAAGAACAGAGTATGACAAAAGTAGAGCAAGCACAGCTTTTGTAGGAAGAGTATCAGAGGAGTTAGGTTTAACTTTACCTATAATTGCAGTTCCAGGTTTAAGTTTGGCAAAAGGCGCAATGAATCCAGGTAAAGTAGTAGCAGGTGAAACAGCACTAAGTTTAACATCAGGAATATTTGCAGCGACAGCAGAACAAGCAGGAGCAAGTCCTATGGGAGAAGCTTATGCATCTATGGCAGGATATCTGACACCATTAGCTCTTTATAAAGTATTTCCAAAACAGTCTATTAAAGATGCTTTCTCTGTTACCTTTACACCAGATAAAGCAGCAAGAACTTCTGCAACAACAATTTTAGCTAATGCACTTTTAAAAGATAATAAAATAACACAGGTTCAGTTTGAAGGAATAATAAATAAGTTAGCTGCTGGTGATTCGACATTTTTTGGAAAGACATATCCTAAACAAGGAGAAGGTGCCTTTCCAGCATTGTTAAATGATATTGTTGATGCTCCAGGGCTAGAAGCTTTACAAAAAATAATTTTATCTGCAGAAGATGGTGGCGCATTCTTTAATTCAATACAAGGTATTAAGACTCAACAAAATGCAATGTTAGAAATAGCATTTTTAAATAGATTAGATGAAATAACTAAAAGTAGTAATGCAGCTAAACTAAGCATGACAGATATTACATCTGAGTTTCCAGTTTTAAAAGATTACTATAAAATGAGACTTACACTAGCCGAAGATACAGCGGGTCAAATTATAGCAAAATTAGGAGATCAAATAGATCCAGAACAAGCTGCATTAATATTACAAAGAGAATTAAATTCAGCATTGTTTGATGCACGTAACATGGAGAAAGTAGCACATGCTAATTTATCACCACTGCCTTCAAGCACAATAGATGATATTAAAAATGGTTTTCAATCAATAATAAACAATCAATTACAGGTTTCTGACGGAGCTAATATACCAAGTGTTATTTCAAACGTTGCAGGAAAACAACAAACTACTACCGTCACAAGTGTTGGTGGTAAAGGGTTAAGTGATACTTCAGAAGTAACCAAAACATTTAGTATACTTGATAACATTGATGAAAAAAATACAACCACAGAAGTTTTAAGTTTAAAGAATCATTTGTATGATTTGAAAAACAAAGAAATAAAAAAAGGTGTAAACGCAAACATTGATAAAATAAATGCGATTGAAGATGCAATTGGCGTGGTTGATAATGCAATAATCAATGGTTATCGGTCCACGGATCAATCACTTTTAGATGTAAATAATGCTTTAGATTTTACTAATAATCTAAGAGTAAATTTTTATGACAATCCTGATATTGGGGGAGTGCTAGGATATAATAATCTGTCAGGTGACATGGCAGTAATAAATCAACAAAAAATAGAAAAACTAATAAACAAAAATACTGTAAATTCAGTTTCAGAAGTTTTAGACGGTACATCAAAAGGTGTAGAACAAAAAATATTACAAGAATTAGTAGGTTTAGCTGATAACAATAATCAAATTACAAACGCCACGCTTAATGCTTTTTTGAAAAAGAACAAAGAATTATTAGAGTCATACCCTGATTTAAATAATCAAATTATAGATTTAAAAGATGCTAATAAATTAATTAGTGATGTAAAATCTAAAGGAGGAGAGTTCGGTGTTACTTTAAATCAATTACAATCTAATAGAGCTAAACTATTACTAGACACAACAGTTGATCAAAGTGATTTAACTTTTAAAGGTATATTAGAAAATGCTTTCAAACAATCTACCGATAAAAAAAATGCTACATTTGAAAGTTACTTAAATTTAGTTCAGGATGATGTAATCGCATTAACAGGATTACAAAATGAAGTCACGGATTTCATGATGAACACAATAAAAACAAAAAAAATTAAAGGTGGCACTATAGATGCAGAACCACAAATAGTTATGGATCTTTCTGAAACCAATAAATTTATTGAGGGAAACCAAGATGTTTTACTTAAAATTTATGGTGAAGAAGGGCTTGCAACTATAAATGAGATGAATACTGTCTTATTTAATATTGAAAAAGTAATTAACAATCCTGGTCAGTATGCAGGATTAATAGATAACTTAAAAGGAAATAATTTATTTGTATCATCAATAGGTAGAATTGCAGGTTCTAACATTGCAGGTATGACCGGAGGCCCAGCGCTTGTCTTTGCAAGTATTGGTGGAAGATTAGCAAACAATTTTATATCAGGAAAATCTGTTCAAGAAACGATGTTGATTTTACAAAAAGCATTTACTGATCCTCAATTTGCAGCTGAACTTTTAGAACCTGTTAATAAAACATTAATTAAAGAAAAAGAACAATTAATAAATGGATATCTCTCTAGTGTAACTGATTTAGTAAAAGTACCTGCACCAGTAAGGGCAAGTGAGATAGCAATTGAAGAAGAACAATCAGCACCAATAAATGTTGAAAAACCTGCAGAGGTTGAGGGATCAAGTATAAACAATACAAATATAATTATGCCAAATATTCCTAATCAAAAAACAAATGTAAATCCAAATATGATGGCTGCAGGGCAAAGTGTATTTGGTCAAGATGATCCAGTATTTAGTGGTATCATGTCAACAAATGTAGGAAAGCAGAGGGTAGCTTAATGCCAATTTCATTTAAAACAACTTATGATGAGGATGGAAATCCACAAAGAGTAAATATTTCGGGAAGATCATTTGAATCAGGCAAAACTTACGAAGCAGATCCAAATAATACTTCAAGAGTAATTGAATCAGATACTGGGGCAGATGTTCCAACAAATGAAGAAAAAAGAAGACAATTTGGTGAGGTCTTATCAAGTTTAGAAAATCTTGATATATCAAAAGTTACACCTGAAAATATTGGGCAAATAAAAGATGAGCTTAAAGGGTTTCCTATTACAACAACTGATCCAAATGAACAAAGAAATGCTTATCAACTTTTTATAAATTCAATGTTAGGAAATAACAGAGGAGCAAAACCTATTGATGTGAGAGAGTTTACAGGTTTATTTGACGGAGCAGATAATTTTTTTGATTTAAGAAGAACAGGTCCAGAAACATTTATTAATCCAGATGTAGATCCAAGCATTACCAGAGATATATTTAGTTTGTTAACAGGTGCGAGTAATCCACGTGTTTTTAATTTACCCGAAGGTGGTATTACTTCTATTGATTATGGACAGGAAGGAAAAGATAAAGCGGCTGAATTAGGAATAAAAGATTATGGAGCAATATTAGAAGGTCTTATAAAAGCTGGAAGTCCACTAAAATATTTAGACTTTGTTTTAAATCCAGCTAAAGACGCTTTAGAAGCAGGTGGAGATATGACAAGCAACCTTCTCGAAAAAGCAACTTCACCAATTGATTATGCAGCTGAACTTTTAGAAAAAATGAGAACTGGACTGGTAGAATAAATGATGGAAAAAGATTTTAATTTACGTAATGTTGTTTGGTTCTCCATGATACTTGTATCTGCAGGTATAGTATACGGGATGCTTACTCAACGTGTCACGGCCCTCGAAACAAAACAAATAATGATGGAGAGTGCTATTTTAGAAACAATACCTGAAATAAAAGAAAGACTAATTAGGTTAGAAACTAAAATAGAGATTCTAATCAATGAACAAAAAACAGATTAAAGGCGTACTTAGCGAGCATTTAGTAATTTGTGATTTACTCAAGAAGGGGTTCTGGGTTTTTTCTCCACACCATAGACAATGCCCTGTAGACTTAATAGCAATATCAGAAAAAGGGACAATAAAGTTATTTGATGTTAAAACAAAATCAATACGACAATCAGGTAGACAAAAAAATGATTATATAAGAAGAACACTTTCGTTGTTTCAAAAAAAATTAAAAGTACAATTAGTGTATGTAGATCACAAAGGTAAAATAGTTTACGCTTAAATCAACCACTCTTTAAAATCTTCACCCAATACTTTCGTTGCAATATTAATTTTATTACGAAGTGATTTAATTATTTTTTCATCAACAGTTTTTTCTGCAATAAAATCAATGTATGTAACTTTTTCTTTCTGTCCAATACGATGCGCTCTATCTTCTGATTGCATACGAATTTCTAAATCGTAAGAGTTGCTATAATACACAACAGTATGACTAGCAGTAAGAGTGAGCCCGAATCCACCTGTTCTCGGATTTCCAACAAAAAAGCGTAAATCAGATTTCGGATCTTGAAAGGCAGTAACAATATCTTGACGATCATTAGCATCAGTGTCCCCGTAAAAAGACCGAACAGAGTCAGGTCCGTATTTTTTTGAAAGTGCTTTCTCAATTTGCTGAATATCATAGCGATAAACTGCCCATATAATGACTTTTCCATCTATTTCCTCCATTACATTTAAAAGTTCATTTAATCTATTATTCTTTAATTCAATTAACTTGCCGTCATCTGTTTTAATATGACCACAAGTTATTTGATGTAACTTAATCATTTGCGTTAATATTCCTGCAGCTGTAATTGTCTCTCTTTCTAAAATAGACAAAGCAAAATTTTTCATCTCAACATACATTTTTTTCTGTTCAGGTGTCATTTCTATATAACGTTTAGTATAAATTTTTTCTGGTAGATCTAAACAATCAGATTTTAAAACACGATAAGAAAATTGATTAAGCTTATGCTCTAGTTCATCAAGACGTTGATAATCTATAATTTGTTTAAAGCTGTGAGTTGCTACACTACGGCTAACCATAACAGCATATCTATTTTTAAAAGTATAGTAAGATGCAAAACCTAAAAGTTCTGGATCTAAAAAGTAACACTGTGTGTATAAATCTAATGGACTTTTTGTTACTGGTGAACCTGTAAGTATACGTCTATATTTTGCAAGAGTGCGCATTTTACAAATAGTCTTTGTTCTTTTAGCCGTAGGTGTTTTAACTGTTGTAGATTCATCTATTGCCATCATACATTGTGTTGCTACTAAGAAACGTTTGGCAATTTCAGTTCCTCTAGATGTACTAAAAGCATCTATGTTAATAAGAAATATTTTTAATTTATCTTCATTTTTCAAGAACTTAGCATATTCTTTTAAGAAACTTGTTGAACTAGGATTCCAAACTAATACAGAATAATCTACATGCTCTGGCATATGAGTTGGTATTTCTTGTCTTTCCCAGTTTCTATACACACCTTTTGGAGCTACGATTAAAGCACTATTAATTTTACCTTTATCATGCAGCATGGCAATATTATCTATCAATACTTTTGATTTACCCGTTCCCATTTCCATAAAAAAAGCAAAGTT
>Ga0098045_1000879_pt1 | contig 11127 bp, 10 predicted proteins | sample 11_taG_FD_77071 | JGI IMG/M metagenome (GOLD analysis project Ga0098045, IMG submission 77071) | Marine viral communities from the Subarctic Pacific Ocean - 11_ETSP_OMZ_AT15265 metaG | ecosystem: Environmental > Aquatic > Marine > Oceanic | place: Pacific Ocean | collected 2015-01-16 | reverse complement strand
TTAAATATTATTAAATATTATTAAATATTATTAAATATTATTAAATATTATTAAATATTATTAAATATCATTAAATATCATTAAATATCATTAAATATCATTAAATATTATTAAATATTATTAAATATTATTAAATTAAATACATATTTTACCTAAAATTTGGAATGGTACCACGCTCATTAAAAATCCAAAATACGCTTTATTTACACAATAATAAATCAATAATATAACATAAAAAAATGAAATTTTATTTAAATAATGTGCTTGATTTATTATTACATATTATATGAAAATGACTAATACTAATAATATTCATTTTCATAATATTTTAGATTACATATATAATCGTACTTTGGAACGAAAAATATGCAAGATTAATTATTCTTGTAAAAGCATTCATACTTCTATTATGCTTCCTTCTGGTAATAAAAATAAAAAAAGTGTACTAAATTTTATTAAACTTGGAAATGTTGGTGAAAATTATTTTAAACATAATCATTGTACTATTCATTCAGAAATTAGTTGTTTAAATAAATTAAATATTAAATATTCCGAAAAACGAAACAAACGTTATAAAAGAAAAATGGAATTAATTGTTATTAGAACATCACCTTTGGAAAACAAAGTGGGGAATTCTAAAATATGCAAACATTGCTTACAATCACTGTCATCTACAACAAACGGAATAAAAATAACTAAAATTCATTACACCACAGAAAACGGAACTTTCCTGAAAACTACATTGACAAAATTAAAAAATGATGAAAATCAATTTATATCTTCCGGAAATCGCAAGCATATTTGGAACTGACCGATTTTTACCATAAACGCACTACATATAGCATCACCAACAAAAAATATAAAAGTGTTTGCGAATTATTTATTTAATTGTTTTTTATTCTTTTTAGGGTTTTTTCAATTATTTTTTGTTTTTTATTACCTTCTTTAAGGTTTTTTTAATGGTTTTTTTAATGTTTTTTTTATAGTTTTTTTTTAGAGTTTTTTTCGCAACTTTAACATTATCGGATGGTATATATTTAAAAAACCAAAATTCGTATTCTTTTGAATTTTTTTTCAATGTATTAAACTTTTCTTGTTTTGTCATACGCATATCAGTCAATCCTTCTTGTTTTCCATAACAAGTTATTGAAAACTTTTGGTAAGATTTTGTATGTTTTATTTTATTAATTATATTACTTAATAATTTGGATTCACACATTATTTGCTTGCTATTTGTAATCGCTGTCGTATCAATTATTAAATATTTTAAAGCCAAATTAAAACTTAATAATGTTTCAATACTTGCCATCTTTATATTTTCATGCATATAATTCACATTATTATAACTATAACACGCATTACTATGATATATTAAAACTAATGGTTTATCATCTATAAATATACACACACTTTTAGGAATAATCTCACCAACAGTATCATATTCTTTTGTAGTTACCTTAGAATAGAATGTTAATAAATCGCAAATTGAATTAACCACAATATCCACATTATTCGCAATTACCGTAAATGGTATATTATTAGCACGAGATTTATTAAATGATTTTGGTAATTTTAACATAGTGATAAAATAATCAATTGCTACATTTCCCATAAATAACACATTTAAATCACTCAATTTTTTAAAAGTACGCTGTAATATATGTTTGTCAAAAAATGATGTTGTTACCAGTTCTTTACAAGATTTAGGGTTTTTTATTACTAATGGATGGTGCTTATTTAATAATTGTAATCGTTCATATACTTTTTCCCAACGACTGGTATCACCTGCTGGTCTTGATAATTCTAAATACATACTCATTCGTAAAAAATCTGGCGGTGTGTAATAAATTCCACTTATTTTTATACTTTCCTTTTTTAAAGAATTAAATAATAATTTAGGTATATATGTAATGTCAGCAACTCCCACATAATTTACATATACTTTAAATGTTCCCACATGAACACCTGCTTTTGCTTCTACATTTGGTAAGTTATTTTTATACATTATATCTGCCAATTGTTTGGCATCTGATACTGCATTTACACTGAAAAAATCATAATCAGCTATTTGATTGTCCATATCGTAAAATTGGTCTTTTTTAGGCAATATATTATTTATAGCAGTACCACCATAACAAATCAATTGCTTATCTTTAATAAATTTTTCTACCAATTGAATTGCTTGTTTTATTATTGGGTCAGAAGCAATAACTAAATCCATTTTATCACCCGCCATTTTAGCAGCTTTTTTTAAAAGTATTAAATCATTGCTCATAAGGTTAATATATAATTAATGTATATAATATTAAAACATATAATTTATATTTTATTATTATTATTTTTTATGGTTTTTTTTATGTTTTTTTTTACGTTTAAAAATTAATATATAAATATCACATACATATATTATATAATTATGTCTTCCTATTTATTTTTAATAACTACATTATTAGGATTAATTAACATTGTATTATGTATTTGTTATTATTTATTAAACACCAAATACAGTGATTTACTAACCAAACATAATGAATTAGTTATTTTAATTTCAAATAATGACGAATCCGTTGATAGTGATGACGAATCCGTTGATAGTGATGACGAATCCGTTGATAGTGATGACGAATCCGTTGATAGTGATGACGATAACGATGATGTTGAGGATGTTGTGGATACTAAGGATGTTGATGATGTTAAGGATGTTGAGGATGTTGAGGATGTTGAGGATGTTGAGGATACCAATGATGTTGTGAATGTTGAGGATGCTGAGGATTCCGAGGATGCGGTTGAAAGTGAGGAACCAGTATATAATAAGGATATAATTGAAAATGAATTAACTTTGGATGATGTAAAAATAAGCACTGTACCCGTTGCTCAATTGCGTAAATTAGCATTAACCTATTTAACTCATATTGATAATGCCGTAAAATTACCAAAAAAACAGTTGGTTGCTGAACTAACTAAAATATCTGAAAATAAAAACGAAAAAGTAGATGATGTAAATAATACCGATGTACCAAATGAAGATACTGAGGTAATGTTAAAAAGTGAAGATAATGAGGATGATGCTGTAATGGTGTAATTATAATATAATTGTGAGTGGTGAGTGTGGTTATTTAATTTGTTTATGAAGTGGTGTTAATTTTTGTTGTATGCAATATGGAGATAATAATTGCGACGGTGACTGTTGATTATAAGGAATGATAATAATATTAATAATATTATGAAATGACACGTGTTTATGATTTATACGATTTAATTTGTGATATAATTCACTGCTCATAATATCATTGGACGATACTTGCCATTTGGAAGTGGGTGAATTTGGTGCGGAATGTGATGGAGAGGGTGTAGTAGACGATAAAGATTTGTTTATATTTATTTTTTTTATGAATCCAAATTTCATATTATATAATTAATCAATATAAAAAATATAAAAAAATTTTTTTTATATTTTTTATATTTTTTATATTGATTTTGATAATATACATATATTTAATTAATCATATATTTAATTAATCATATTTTTGTTTGTTATTGTTTTTTACAATAATAATTATTGCTATTATAATAGCAATTGTATTAGGTTCATTGGGTTTATTTTTAAAAACAACGCACATAATTAGAAATTAATACGAAAGTTTTTGGGAAATAAGTTTTTAATATAGGGTTTTTATTATTATATTTTCATAATATAATAATAAACATTCTGTTATTTTAACAAAATGATTTTTTTTATGGATTTAGAAAAATATAATCAATGGGTAAATGATGGTTGTCCAATAAACGATGTAATAACCATGATTGATTTAGGTCATTCAAATCTTACTTCTATATCTGAAAATATTGACAATTTTACTAATTTAAAAACCTTATATTTAAATCACAATTTATTAACACATTTACCTGAAAGCATTGGGAGATTAACTGATTTAGAAGAACTTGATATAAGTAATAATCAATTATATGAATTACCTGAGAGTATGGAAAATCTTGTTAATTTAAATGAACTTATCCTACATAATAATCAATTAACCAGAATACCAATAAATATAGAGAATCTTCCTAATTTATTTAATATTAACACACGTAACAATCCAATAATAAATGTTAATTTAATAGACGATTTTGATTACGAAAACACAGAACCAATGTTAATAGACGAACTAAATAATTCATTTGATGATAGTGGTCCAATGTCTTTGGATGAATTAAATATTAATGAGGATGACATAATTACACCTATTGAATTACATACAACAGATTTACCTTGTGTATCTAACATTAACGATTTTTATTCTAAAATAGGATATGATGTATATAATGGAAATATAACCGTCCAAAAATTTATTGAAGAAAATCCTGATGATTATATTATTTTTATTATTAACAATTCGTTTTATTTTAGCACCAAAAATATCATAGAACAATCTATTCACGATGAATCAAATATTCGGTATGAATGTTTAACACTAAATAAAACAGAACTTTCAAATATAGTCAAAAATAAACCCATAATTCAACTTCGTTCAATTGGATTGCCCGTACAATATATGTATATTGGACAATTACTTACTTTAATTACATTACCCAATCATATTTATACTATTAAAAAAACCAACAAAATATTATACAGTGTAGTATCAAAAAATGTATTAGATGGTGAAGATATAGTTAGTGCTTCACATTGTCAAGATGGACAAGGTAATAATATATATTCTTTGGAAATATGTAACGATAATTTAAATTTATCATCTATCGGTGGATTTAATAATCGTAAATATTTTTCCAATAATTCCAAGAAGAACAAGAAAACAAAAAAGACCAATAAATACAATAAATCCAAGCATTCTAAGAAATCCAAGCATTCTAAGAAATCCAAGCATTCTAAGAAATCCAAGCATTCTAAGAAATCCAAGCATTCTAAGAAATCCAAGAAATCCAAGAAATCTAATAAAAATTAAAAAAAACTTTAAATATTATAAATATGTTACAAAATAATAAAAATAAAAAATATTTTTTATTATTTTTTTTAACATTAACAAAATTATATTTATACCGCAGAAATATTCATATTATATGAAAGTGGTTTAGCTTCTGATATTATTTTACAAATAGGTTCTGTAATTACACTAACCACGTCATCTTGGTTTAATAATTGCCTATATTCCTCAATAGATAGATTTCCAAAATATTTATCCAACGTATAATATGGATTGGGAGCGCATTTAATATTTCCACTATTATTAATTCTTTTATATAACTGATTTAATAAATAATATCGCTCATATAATATACTTGTGTCAATTGTTTCTATATTAAATAAAAATCCAGCAGCACAATTAACTGTGCAAAAATTACCATATACATTGTATTTATTATTAATATGACTATATGGTATATATATAGGGTCATTGTTAAATTCACATGTGCAAAAAAAGCAATTGCTTTTCTTATGTTCATTAATTAATTTAAACGAGTCAGAATATAAAATATTTAATACTGATGTATTTAATGTTGAATTTATACAACTACTTTCATAATGTATATTATTTTTATTAAATTCTAAATTATCATTTGATAATAATTGATTTTTTTGTCGTGTAGAAATCATTGTATTTGTATTTCCTGATATTTTAATATTGTTAGTATTATTGTTGGTATTGTTAGTATTGTTGTTGGTATTATTGTTAGTATTATTGTTGGTATTATTAGTATTATTGTTGGTATTATTATTATTATTGATGGTATTGTTGGTATTGTTGGTATTGTTGGTATTGTTGGTATTGTTGGTATTGTTGATATTGTTTGTATTGTTTGTATTGTTGATATTGTTGATATTGTTTGTATTGTTGATATTGTTTGTATTGTTGGTATTGTTGGTATTATTATTAGTGTTAAATATAAAATTTAGGTCACTAAATTTACATTTTAAATTTAAAATAATTGGTTTTTGTATAATACATTGTTTATTATTTGTGTTATTATGTGTAAATAAATTCATTGTTGATGCGTTGTATTGTTTTGGTTTTCTTCCTCTTTTTTTTGGTAATTTAGATTGTTCTTGTTCTAATAATTGACGTTCTTGCTCTTCTTTGGGCAATTGTTTGAATTTTTCAGCGGCAATTTGTTCTAATTCTAATAATTTTGCTTTTTCAGCAATAGATTTTCTTCCTCTTTTATGTAATGACAATTTGTTTTGTGAATTATCAATATTCATATTATAACAATATATAAATATTCTTTATACATTTGTTTAGGTTATTTTACGATTATTTCAAGGGTTTTTTAATGAAATAATTGAAAATATTGAAAAAAATAAACTTTTTATAAATAACACATTTACTTAAAAAAAACTTTATTAATTATATTATTATATTATCACAACTATACTTATGATTTTGATTGATTGTTACAATGATTGTTATGAAAGTATAATACATTTATATGAATATTGTAATGAAAATATATGGTATTGTTGTTGTTATAAAACACACTATTACATGGAAGACCCAGAAGTAGATAATGTTTATATTTTTTATAAAAGTGAAAATGGATATAGTGAATCACTTTCAAATTATATGTAATCATATGTAATTTTTATAAAAGATTTTGTGAAAATTAATTAGGTGATTTTCCACATTATTTTTTTGCGTATAATTGCCCAAAAAAAATACAAAAACATCATTTGTAATTGTATAAATTTAATGACAATTGTTGTATGTAATATAGTTTTGTTAAAAAACAATTGGTAATATCGCTGTTTTATAATAATACGGGGGATGTATATTTACAAAATGAACATTAAATAAATTACCAATACATATACAATTTCTTTGATACATATGTGTCTTACTATGATTAATAGTAATTTAAATATGGAAAATGTATAACTTACATTAGTAATTTGTTTAAATATATAGGTGATGATTCAATAAGTAAATAATATTTATATGTTTGTTTGCATTAATGAGGTTGGTCTGTTAGCATAAGTATATGGATTATTTTGCATCGCTTTCAATACTCTCGGGTCCATTCGGTTATCTTGTCTATCATTTTCAATTGCTCGTGAATTAAATGCCCCAACTTGCGTTATCTCTGGAATAGTCGTAAATACTGGTGCTATGGATGTTTGTCTATTACTATTTGCGTTATTATATTGCTTATGTGTAGTTACATTTACATGTCCGTTAAAAGCATTTGTATTTCCGCCATTAGTTCTTCCTTGGATAGTGCTTGATTTATTAACATTATTACGCTGATTATAATAGGCAGACATTGATGTTAAACCACGTTTAGCACCATCACCACCACCAGGATTTAATTTGGGTTCTTCCGCATTGGATATATTACGGTTGTTAGTGTCGGATGGCATTGCGTTATTAACGTATTGACCGTTTTGTACCCGATTTTGCGTTCCAAATGATGAATATTGGGTAGTTTCACGAATAGTTGGGGGAAGACTGGTGTTATTTGTGGGTACAGCAATTCCACGCGGAACACTACTACCAGGGTCTCCATATTCATGAAAAGGTGATGCGGTTCCTTTTTTTGTAGGTCGCAATATATTTACCAATGGTGCAACTACCGCCCCTGCTGTTTGAGAAAATGCTGCTCCAAGTGATAGTGGTTTATTATTAGTTGTACGATTTGTATCACGCAATTCATCATCATATGTAACCAAATGAGTATTTGCTGAACGGTTTAAATCTTCGGGAAACGTTACTTCTTGTGCGGTTTTTGTTGGCTCTTGGTAATTCGTGGGGGTATAAGTAGATTGATTGCCATTAAAAGCAGTACCAACATAATTTATATCACCCGTATTACTTTTAATATTTCCCATCATTTGCTCCGGATTTACACGATGTTTTGTATTAGCACCAGTTGTTTTTAACCATTGGTCTTCACTAACTTCAAAGGTTTTTGTAGGGTTTTTATGTATAACAGCACCTAATTGACCAGTATTTTTTACGTGTGATTGACCTGGACCTTCATGACCATACAAAGTATATTCAATCTTAGGATTGGTTTTTACACGCATTTGGTCAATATTACGGTCCAAAGTAACATCACGTGCTTCCATACCAGCATTAAGACCACCAGAACCATCCGTTGTGTATCCTTTATTTAATCCAGGTCCAACTAATTCTGATTCAAATGGTTTCACATTATTTTTATTATTCCCAGGAACTACACGGGAACGCATGAATTCACCAGTTGTAGGCATACCATGTGCCCATCCTAAATCAGACTGAGGTTTAAATAGAGGAGCACGTTCTTCTTTCCGTGTAAGTGTGCTTCCATAACCACTTTTATAATCTAAACGTTGATTGCCATCATCAAAATTCTGTACATAGGCATCTATTTTACCACTTGTAAAAGGAACCATATTATTATGAGTAAATTTATCATCAGCATTATACACATCAAATGTATTTTTAATTTGATTTCCTACATTTTTACCTGCTTGTGCGTCCTTATTAAATATATTTTGATTCAAAAACGTAGAAGCACTTTCATTCATTGTAGGCAATTTATTTGTTGTTGAAAAATTTGGATTTTTACTTGTTATTGATGTAGGATTATTAATAAAAGTTTCATCTTCATTATTAATACCAAATTTATCTATATTTTCATTGTTATTTTCAGCAGTATTATCATTATTATTTTCATTTTTTAATTGTGAAATATAATATGTACCTGCCACAGCTATGATGGGGATTAATAAACTCATTATATATTTATAATATATATATATTATTTTTATATTTACTATAAACATAATAAATAAATTTTTATTTTATATAATTTTAAATAAACCACTAAATTAATTATTATTTATATTTTTTAAACAAAACGTCCATAATAATTGAAAAACTGAATAAAATTCTATGGATGATGTAAAAGCAATATTTAAATTTGTTTTTATATCTGGATTTTCTATTTTTTTATTAATTATAAATTGCGTTTGAATAGCTGTATATCCGTGCGTATATGTAAATAATTCACTTAAATCCCACATAAATAAATAAATATCATCATAATAAATTATGGATTGATTTTTTAAGGAAATTATATATGGAACTACTTTATTATTTATTAATTTAGTCAATGATATATATTTTTTATTGTATAATTCGTGTTGTTTTTCAGTTATTTGTGGTATATATTTACAATATAAACGTGATTGTAATGGTAACATTATGGTTTTATGTAATCCAACAAATATAAATCGTGTTTTTTTACATTCAGAGGCAATTTCAATATATTTCCTAAAAATAGCTTGTAGTTTTACAGGTAATAATGTTGCGTTTAATACAATTACTAATTTACATAAAGAAGATGAATTTATTGTTTTTGATAAAAAATTTATTAATTGTAGTTCTATGGTTTGTACCGGATGCATTAATTGACAAGCATCTATTTGAAAAATATTATGATATATTAATTTGTCGGTATCATACAATTGAGACAGCAATTTATTAACGGTTGTTCGTTTTCCTGATTTATGAGGACCATAAAAATAATAATTATACATATTATGTTCATTTTTATTTTCTATTACATCCGCATCTACATCTACATCATCAATTTTATTTTGAGTTGATGAAATTACAGACATTATCAAATTGTTATTTTTTAAAAGATTATATTATTATTAATATTATACACCCGATTTATTAAAGTAATTATAATATTTATTATATTTATAATAAAAAAATGATTTTATTAATATAATTATGATTAATATCTAATAAGTTTTAATTATGGATAATTTACCCATAAATCATGGACAAAAATGGAATTTAACGGAAGAAAATTTATTATTGCAAGAATTTAATGATAATATTGATATTAATATTATTGCACAAAATCATGGTAGAACAGTGGGTGGCATAAAAGCAAGACAAAAAATTATAACATATGACTTGTACATGGAACAAGTACCGATAGAAGAAATAATTGCTAAAATAAGATTGAGTAAGGAAGAAATAACTGAAATCATAACAAATAAACAGTCAAATATAGTGTATAATATGAAATTAAAAAATGCTTCAATTGAGGAAATAATAGAAAAAACTAAATTAAATATGGAACAAATTGTTAAAATTATAGAAAATAAGTTTTCATTATGTGAAAACAAACAAAATAATAAAACCATAGACTCAAAAATAATTGAAATGAAGAATGAAATAAATGAATTGAAAAGTGAAATAAATGAATTAAAAAGTGTAATAAATGAAATGAGAATATATCATAAATAGTGCCTATGTTTTAAAAAGGTGTAAAGGGTTAAATGATTGTAAATAGGACAATGCATTTACGGGAAATGACGCATCAATTTTGCGTATAAATATATATTTGAGTTTATTATTTGGAACTGACATGCATTTATGATTTATCCAATCCAATTCATAAGTTGATGCATTTGTAAATGTATATGGATGAGTTCCACTATTTTGGTCCCAATTAGTTAAATGCGTAATAGAATCAATTATTTCCTTTTCATTTCCCAATATTCCATAATAATACAACGCAATCGCAAAAAAACTTTCATTCGCAATAATTCCCTGGTTAATTAATTTAGTCCATTTATATTGATTGTGTACAAATTCAATCATTTTTATACCGTGTGACCGTGTTAAAATAAACCAAGGCTCATTATACAAATGATATTGTGATGGAAATAAATTTAAATTAGCACGTTTATGATATTGTACGTTCCACTTGCATTTTTCCGTTTTAATAATTGATTTATACTTGTTTTCCAAAAACAACTTTTTGAAATCTATTGGATTCATTATTGGCAAACACTTTTCTGTACAAAAACAAAACCAAGTATTATTATTGTCATGATTTAAAGCAAATGATAATATATTTAAATACGCATTTAATACATAATAATAACTTGTTTTACTAATATAATTTCGTGGAATACATTTGCTTTTTATCCAATCAGATGAAATTGTATCGTAATCTTTGTAATGAAAATATACATTTATTATTGATTCATTTTTAGAAATCCACTCTTTCCAATAATTTTCATGATTCAATGTTTGCTTACCACTAATTAAAAAACACATAGCAATTTTATGTGTATTTTTATTTTGTACTTTGTTTATGTTA
>Ga0098045_1000863_pt1 | contig 11200 bp, 7 predicted proteins | sample 11_taG_FD_77071 | JGI IMG/M metagenome (GOLD analysis project Ga0098045, IMG submission 77071) | Marine viral communities from the Subarctic Pacific Ocean - 11_ETSP_OMZ_AT15265 metaG | ecosystem: Environmental > Aquatic > Marine > Oceanic | place: Pacific Ocean | collected 2015-01-16 | reverse complement strand
GGTTTTAACAAAGCCTACTTCAAAAACAAGGAGCTGATAATTGAAAGAGAGCTTAGAGAAAGAAGCAAAAAAGTTTACTCAGCAAAAGCGTAAAGCTCCAACAACAAAAAGCCTGACTGCAAGGATATACTTGGCAGGTCAGGCTTTAAGTGGTCTATTGGCAGGGGCTAGGTCGAGTAACAATATGCAAGAGATAAAGCGGCAAGCATATGATTGGGCAGATTATATGCTGGATGATGATACATAAAAAGAGGGGGGCTTTATGCCCCCCTTTTATTTTAGTCTAAGTTTAAATCTCCGTAGAATATATCGTCGTAGTTATCAACTAGAGTCTGTATTCGTAATAGCTGTTGAAGACCATCCTCCTCTTTTAACAAGTCCTCTAGATCACCTTCAATCTGAAGGAACTTCATCACGTTTCTAACTTGCTTTTTATTTTTACCAGACAGTGTACGAAGAACATTAATACTCTTAGGCATACCTTTTTCTACAACACTTGTTACATTCTTTCTGACTTCAGCTCCTATCTCATCTAGAATCTTTTCTTTATCTTTGAGTGGTAGTCTAAAGTAGTCAGGATTTTTCTTTAGGTATTCTAGTGCAGCTGTTTCAAAGAATGGTGCAGCTAGTGCATCCATTTTGTTTTTAATTTCTGCAGGTCCATCAAACCTCATAGCTTTCCAGTAAGGTCTACCTGCAGCGTTCATCATCTTTTCAATTAGGTTAGGAACTTGTAGTGTTCTATTACCCAATACTTGCTTACCAATGTCAGGAACAAACTGTGTACCTCTTGTAGGTGTAGCACGTTTAACACGACCCTCTTCATTACCACCGATTATATTTTCGATATAACGAAGCATTTGATTTTGAAACTCTGCACCTTGACGACGATCAGGATTCATCTCAGCATCAGATACCATGCCCCATACTTGGTTAATCGGATCAAGTGGTCTTGTAAAACCTTGAGCAATCCTACCCACAGAACCTGATAGCATATCTTCTAGTGGTTTAAAGTTACCTTCAATAGCTTGCTCACTTGCATACACAATAGTTTGACCTACTTCATCAAGGTCTCTTACAGCTTGGCCACCAATTTGAACCCCAAGTTCTTTCCACAAGTCTGCAGGAACTTCACTCCAGTTCCACTGGTTGTCTTCACCTAAACCATGCCCACCAATTTGAGATAGCAATCTCATTGTAGATACAGGCCAGTCGTAAGTTCTATCTTGTATTGAACCATCGTCTTGCATGTCTTGATTATATGCTAGATTATTTTCAATACGGTCTTTAGCACCACCTACTACAAAAATACCTGTGGCAATCAGTGACCAACCTGCAGCCATTCTGCCTAAAGATTCTGCACCTTCACGAGTTGCAAAGTCTAGCTCTTGACCAGTCATCTTCTTAACACCAAATCTCATAGCATTAATACCAGTAAGATCTGCCATAGTTGCCACTGTGGTATTCAAGAAGCTACCAAAGGGTACAACAAAACCTAAAGGTGTTCTGTTTGTAAATGCTTCAACACCTTTTGCCCAAGTTCTAGCAGAGATTAGACTTTCTTTTCCAGGAAGTGTAGACCAGTTTACAGAAGCTGTCTCTCTGAGTGTTCTAAAGGTTGCCTTATCAAGTACGTTCTTTTGAAATCTTTCTGTAGACATTTCAACAGCAGACCAGTTGGCTTTTGTAGGATTAAAGAACTCTTCAAAGGTCATGCCATATTCACGCATGATAGCTTGGTTAAGGTTAGTACCAAATGCCCAACGTTTAGTTAGCTCATCTTGCACCCTAACCATAGTAAGTGTTTGAGCACCTTTAGTTGTTACATCGGCAAGCTTCCACCCTAACTTTTCTACTTCGTCTAGACCTTCAAGTGCACCAGTACGTTTGATCTTGTCTAAATTAAAATCAGACAGAGCATCACGTACGCCACCATCACCTGCAATATCTCTAAATAGTTTTTCAGCAGTTGCAGGACTTAGTTCAAACATCTTGTCTGCATATTCCATGGGAATGTCAGGAGAGAATACATCTACACCACGACGAACAGCACCCAGTGCAGAGCCGTATGATCTATTCATAAACTTCTCTACAGCTTCTTCGTTACCAGCTACTTTAGCTACACCTGCTTGACCTAGATTAACTGCAGCAGTAAAGAAGTCTGCAAGACTGTTGATGCTTACAAGCTGACTAAAACCTTTTATGTTGGCACCAGTTGTAGATAGGTGTGAGGTAATAATTCTCTTATACAGGGACATAACGTACTGCATACGTTTAGGATCATCTGCTACTTTGGTTGCACCACCAGCAAGTTCAGCTGCATCTGTGATGTCCATACCAGCTTTTTCTAGACGACTAAGATGGGAGACTAACCACAAGCTTTCACCACCTAGACTTGCTTGACGTGCAAAGTGGGATGCAAGACTTACTGGAGTTGCTTTAGATCCTGGAATTACTGTACCATCTTCGTCTATAAACTTTAGCTTATACCCTGTGTCTTTTTCGAACTTATTTACAACCTGTTTTACTTTAGATGGCCCTAGGTATTTGATTGTTTGTGCAAAGACACCAGCTTTACCAATACGCCTACCAGTCTTTTTATTTACCTCTTCAAGCATAGATTCGTGGATGGTAAACCCAGCTTCTTTTAATGCTTGGAAATAACCTTTAGTCTTTCCGTCTGGTGTACCTAACCAAAAGTATTGAAAGAAAGCATTGGTTACTTCATCATCAGAGTACTTTTCACCACGTACTTCAACACGTTCATTGGCCTTAGCTCTAAACTCTGGCCAAGCTAACAAGTCTCTTGTGTCACCTTTAATAAGTCCAAAGCTTTCATCAACAGTGTCAATAAGGACTTGTTTCTTAACACGCTTATTTAGTTCTTTCTTTGCCTCTTTAAAACCAATCTTAACTAGGTTCTGATCAAACTCTCTGTAGGCTAAGAACTGTGGAGCTAGATCACTCTTACGAAACTCTTTGACAGATGCACCTACACCTTTTAGTGTTGGAATAACAACAAGAGCACCTGCTGCTGCAAGTGCTGTCTGAGCTGCTTCATATTCTTTCTGTACACCGACATCAATCAGTTGTGATTGATAGGCTACATCAACTCCTGCACCAATAAGTGCATCAGCTGTAGCATAGGGTAGCGTCGAGGCTACTGCCTTACCTACATTACCAAGAGCTGTTTGTTTAGCTACACCCTTCTTGATCTGTTGCTGATAAGCTTTAGTCATTAGCCTACGTGCAGCTGCAGAGCTTGCTTTAGTTCCACCAAAGCCAATTAGTTTACCAATACCTAGTGATAGTATTGTTGATGGATCATAGACTGCAGACTTACCGTAGTCCCAGATGGCATCTCCCATTTCTGCCCACGAACCTTCACCAGTAAAAGCATTGTCCATTTGATCAAAGAGTAGATAGCCAGCACCAAGCTTTGCTTTAATGCCATCATCTGCTGACATGCCGTAGGCAATCTCATTGGCTGTGGTTACAGTTTGACCACCAGAAAAAGAACGTTGATAGTTCTGCCAGATTTCAAAGACTTTGTCGTTACTCATTTCACGATAGTCTTGAGAAGATAGTCCACCAATAGCACCACCACCTAGACCAGTAACACCACGTCTAGCTTTAGTAAGTACACCACCTGGAGTAAATCTAGATTCTAGATTAGAACGAATAACTTCCATAAGACGATCATCTTCTATGATGTCCTCTTTGGTCAGCTTACGTCCATACTCCGCAAAGATATTTTCTAGGTCAACATAAGAAGATTCATCAACACCCTGTGGTACTGCAGGGGATTGTGTCTTAATAGTTGTATCTAGATCAATAGGACTTTCAAAGTCTTCATCCAAAACCACAGGTGGTTCAAAGTCAGTCTCACCTATGACTATTGGTTGCTCGAACTCTTCTTCCATTTAACCACCAATTCTGATTTTCTTACCAGTTTCCATATTTAGTACGACATCACCTTGCTGAAGTATTCCAGCAGCAGCTAAACTTTCTGCAACCATTCTATTAGGAACTGTGATCTCTTGACGTGCTGCATTAAGTAGTGCAGGATTAAGAGGTGCTTCATTAAATTTAGGATAAGATTTTCTAAGTTCCTCTACGTATGTTGTACCATAGAGACCTGCCAGAGGCGTAACATTATCGTTATCATACGAAGTCATAGCATCAGAGATGTCTGTAAGTCTTGTAGTTAGCCAACCCTGTTCAGCTAGTTGCTGTTCAGTTAGATTAGCTGTCTCAGACATAGACTGTAGCTCACTGATTCTTTGTGTAATCATATCACGTTCATCTTGTGCACGGGTTAAGTTAAATTGAATTGCTCTCTTCTCAAAACGATCTAGGTCTTCCAGTGATGGAGTTTCCACAAAGGCAGGTTCAGGAATAAACACAGACCCTGGTGTTGTTGATTGAGTCTTTAACAACTCTTTGTATAACGAGTCCATTTCACGACCGATAAAAGTTTCTAGCTTGTCTATATCCAACTCTTCTGTAGTTGGCTGAGTAATAACAGCACTCTCAAGAATGTTAGCTACAACTTCTTCTGGAAGTGTAAGACCTTCGTTCTCATACTTAAGTCTTTGCTTTTCTAAAATATCTAGAAGTCTTGGAGCTGCAGTCTTATCACCTGAAGCTAGGATAGGTGCAAGTGTTTCATCATTTAAGCTGTAGTTCTTCATAAGTGCAGCTGTAGCTGTGTTTGAGGTTATCCCAGTACCTTTACCAGATTTAGTACCAGTAGACCTAGCTAGTCCATCAGAACCATACTTCATAGCCAGCTCAAAAGCTAGTGCTTCTCTAGCACCCTCTTCTTTTCTTTTCTGTTCTAGTTTAGCATCGACACTGTCGAGATACTCTACCATACCTAATGAACTAAACGCCATGCTTACATCCTCACCATCAGACCAACTTTAGCTGGCTCTTCTTCTTCGACTTCAGGCTCCATCTCAGGCTCTTCAGTCATCTCTTCCATAGTAGTTGGTATCTCTTCACCCTCTTGCTTACGAAGCTCATCAAGCATCTTCTTAGCACGATCTACATCTCGTCTGTACGAGAGGGCTTTCTTCTGCTGCTCATTCTCAAACCCTTCGTCATAGTCTAGGTCAGCTGCATCAGCAAACCCTTTGATGTATTCGTGAATAACTGGGGCGATAATAAGACTTACGTCAATGCTGTGGATACCTTCTAGTACAGCAGCACGAAGGATACCTTGTACCATAGTCACTAGGTCTACACCAAACTCTAGGAAGTATAGTACATCTTCCATAGCACCTGGTTTTAGTAGGTTGTCTATGTGTACATCAATAGCTTCGATAGGGTCAACTATTTCTGGAGGTCTTTCATACGGAGCATTCTTAGGCTCTGTTGTAAGTGACTGCCCTGGGATAGGTCTTTCAAATGTCAGCATTAGTTATTCCTCACTACCTTGTCTACTCTCTAGATATGCATTGTAGATGGTATTAGCATCCTGTATTCTTTTATCTAGCATAGGTTTTCCAGGTCTTAAATAAAATTTAGAAGTGGTTGTAGCTGCATCTTCTACAGTAGTTGTCCCTAGAATTTTATTAAGAGCACCCCTTTCTGTAGTATCTAACTCTTCAGAAATCATAGCCCAATTACCTTCATAACTATTTGCAGGTAAATCTCCGAGTTCTTCTAGAAGATCTTCAAACTGAGTTCTTCTTGGACCTGTCCACTGCGCAAATGCTAGACCACCCTTAGACCCTTTAATAGTTGGTTTAAGTTCTTGCATAAATTTAAAACCGCCAGTCTCATGCCAAAGGTTTCCAACAAAACCCGCAGCTTGTTCTGTAGTCATATCGTAGTTAGACTTAAGATCATCAATAAGTTTAAAGGCAGTTTGCATAGGTTTTTCAGAAACCTTTAGGTTAGAAACATCTTCTGCAGGTGGCTCTACTTCACTAGTAACAGGGACTACATCTATATCTTTTTCACCTAAGCCCTCTATTAAAGAAGTATACTTAGCCTTCATACTGTCGTTTTCTTCACGAACACTAGAAAACTTATCTAGTAGTTTTTTGTGAACTGACTCCACTTCAGCATCAGATACTTTCTGAGTATCTATACGTCTACCTGCAAGACCTCTTGTACCTCTTGCACTCTTCATTGCAGATGCACCTTGGATTCCTCCAGCTTGTAAAGCTTGAATCATAGACATATAGTTTGGAGCATAATTATAAGACATCTCTATTCCTTATTAAAACAAGTTTAGACCACCGAGAATACCCTCTGGACTTGAACCAAACAAGAACCTCATTGCTAAGTTTGTGTCTGCAGCATCCTCCATAGCATTGAGTTTTTCTCTAGCTGCTTCTAACTCTTTGTCAGCTAAGATAATAGACAAGGCTCTGTCCATTGCAGACTGGTCAGAGGTAAATGCAAATGACATGATGTCACGTTCACGTTGCCAGATCTCATCTAGGTTCTTTGAGGTTAGGGCATTGATAGTCTTGGCAAAGTCTAGGTTACTTTCGTTCTGTGCAGCTGTGTTCAGTGTGGCAATGTTCTGTCTCCACTGAGCATTAGCTTGAGCAACTACAAGACCATTCTGTGCATTGAACAGGTCACGTTGTTGTTGGATCTCAGAGTTAAACTGACGCATAGCATTAACACTATTTACGTTGAACTGATCCATAGCATTAGTTTGTGCTGCATTAAACTGTGATGTTTGATTAGACAAGTTTGCAAAGAACTGATCAGTTTGGTTCTCACTTGTAGCATTGAACTGTGCAGCAGCATTCTCTGCAGCTTGATCAGTGAAGATAGCTTGGATATTCTGCTGTGATTTAAACAACTCTGTCTGTTGTGCATTAGACAGGTTCTGCATTTCCATCTGCAAGAAGTTCTGAGCATTTTGTACTGCAGCTTGCTGACGGTTGTTTAGGTTAGCCATGTCTAACTGCGACAATGCAGCAGCTTCAGCCATTGTCATAGCCTGTCTGTTAGACAAGTTGTTTAGGTTCATAGTGTTAGCTGCACGAGAGTTTTCAAGTGCAATGTTTTGCTCTGCAGTAAAGTTCATATTGGCAATGTCACCAATACGTGCTGAGTTCTGCACACGAGCTTGGAATGCTTGGTCAAACTCTTGACCTAGGAACTGTGCTCTCTGTTGTGCTGCAAGTACAGCACGTTGTTGTCTGTTTGACAAGTTCTGTGCTTCAAATTGTGCTTGCGTTTGCGCATCTATTTGCGCAATAGGTAGAGCTGCTTCCATTGCAGCTTGAATAACTGCTTGACCTGCAAGAGATGAGGCACCTAAGCCACGAGCAGCTAGTGTCTGCATTGCTGTACGCATAGACCCAGCAGCCCAAGCAGGTGTGTTACCACCTTCAAACTGAGCCATCAAGCCTTCTAGCTGTCCTGCGACAGTAGCTTGTTTAGTTGGAGTAGCTGTAGCTGCATCAATTTGTTCTGTAAATGTAGCTGCTTTCTCTGCATCTGCTGCACCAGAGATAAGCTCACCTTCTTGTATCTCTCTAGCTGCAGGAGCATTGACCATAGTGGCTGTACCCTGTGCAGCTTCCATTCCTGTAACAGAAGTAGTAAGTTGTTGTTGACCAGTGACTTGAGCTTGAGGTGATACAGTACCAGCCTGAGCTGTGGTTGCAGCTGTCTCAGCTTGTACAGCAGGAGTTACTGTCGTAGCAGTCATAGAACCTGGAGTCATAGCTGTCGGCATAGCAGCTTGCTGTACTGTACCTACAGTGGAAGCTCCTGCCATAGGTGACACAGGTGCAGCTTGACCTGCAGTCGGTGCAATAAAGTCAGCTTCTTGTGGTGTAATTTGTCCTACAGCAGATTGAACAGGTTGCATAGTCTGAGTGATCAAATCCTGCTGCATCTTTTGGAAATCTTCTAGTGTAGTTCCAGCAACACCCTCTTGTGCACCAACTCTGTTTCTAGCCATACCAGCCATAGCCTGTTGGTATTTACCCATACGGGCAGCTGCTGAAGGATTAGCAGCAAGAAAGTTTGTAAGTTGTTCTGATGGACCAGTAAAGCCTAAGAATCTTCTAGCTAGTTGTACATCAGGTCCATCCTCTGAAACTGAACCACCTTCTGCTTGACCTTGAACAGGTGTGTAGCCTGGTGGTACATAAGTAATAGGTTTGCCTGAGCCATCTACGGTTACAGTAATTCTTTGACCAAACTGATTTCCATATGTTCTTTGACCACCAAAACCTTGCTGTGATTGTGATGTAAGGTTTGCCATTTGAGTTCCTGTAGGATTAGGGTTTACCTGTATTGTACTAGGTACTGAAGATAAACCTGCAGTTTGTACTGGCGTACCCATAGTACCTGTAGTAGCAATGCCTTGTGGTGTAGTAATACCAGTTTGAACTGTCTGAGGAGTTACTTGTGAAGCTACTGGAGTGTATGTAGTTACAGGTACAGCTTCCTCAGCTTTAGGAGTAGTATCAGCTACAGGTTGTGTAGTTGTGGTAGTAGTATCTGTCTCTGTAGCTTGAGGTGTAGTGATAGTTTGCTCTACTACTTGTGTGCCTTGATCTTCAGAAGTGTCTTTAGTTAAACCCGATACAATTTTAAAGTTGTCAATCTTAGGTGCTACAGATGTGATAAGGTTGTCCATACCCCAGATATCTTGGTAGTTTGCCCAAGGATTATATGCATTCTGTAAGTCACCTAAAACCTTTAAGTTATTTTGCATTTGAGTCGCATCGACAGTGCCAGACTGTTGCATGGCATTCATAACATCACCAACCCAGTCTACTGTTTGTACACCAAACGTAGTTAGTTGTTCTGTCATACTTTCTACATTATCAATGCTAAGACCACGAAGAATAGTCCCATTACCACCAATGATATACGCTGTAGGAGGTAGCTCAACAGGTTTACCCTCACTGTCCATTACAGTATTACCTGCTTCGTCTGTCTGATAACCACCAGATGTGTAACTAACTGTAGTACCATCATACATTTGTGATGTAGCAATTTGTGTAGCTGCGACAAATTTATCCGCATCCAGTTGTCCTGTAGCAGGGTCAGTAGCTGCGGCGGTAATAGCAGTAAAGTCACGAGTATCTTGGTTAGAACCAACAACACCGTAAAGTAAGTTAGAAGCTTTTGTAGTTATATCACTGTAGTCTTCACCAGAAGCATATATTTCCTCAACAGACTTACCTGCAATAAGCTCCATCATCTCACGCATGTTAGGCTTGCGTGGGTTAGCAGGATCATAGCCGTAGTCAGGGTCTACCCATGCTGGAATGTTATTATCTTCTGCCATAATACTTTACCTTTACTTACCCATTGTCATCCATACCGCACCTGCAATAAATGTCAGGACTCCAACGGTAGCTAATTTTACTACTGTAGACCAGATAGACTTACGAGTATCACGCCATGCTTCTAACAAGCTACGCATCTCTGTAATGTCTTTATGTGCATCATCATCAAGTAAGCCAATAGAACGTAGGGCTTCTTTAGCCCCACGCCTAGCTGCACGATCTAGCATTTCTTCTATTTCTTCTGGAGAGAGTTTGATGTCACTCATAGTTTAACTCGTGAATGTCTTTTTGTCAAGGTTTAACACAAGCAAAGTCTCTTGCTTTGGTCATCTTATGCGTTTCCTTCTGTGATAAGGAGCTTAGTTGCTGACAATGCTCTACCAGCTTTGATTGCATTTGTTGTAGATGTTCCTAATGTGCCATCAGACTGAACGTAATACGTTGATCCTGTAGTCAAACCTGTTTGATTCTCATCAGTAGAGCCAACTACAAGTATGTCACCACTTGCTGCATTGGATATTGCTTCTGATGCAAAACCAATCCAATCTGTGTTGTTGGAAGATGCAGTTGATGTAGTGACTGATCGCATATAAGCCCCACCGTTATGAAACAAGCAAGCAAATAATCTGTCTGTAGTATTATAAATTATTGCACATTCACTAGAACTTGTTGTGCCATCAACACTAACTGCACCAGCCATACTTGGTGTAGTTGAGCTAACATCTGCAACATTGAATTGGGCACCACCACTATTAACATAGAAACACACTGTTTTATTTGTTGCTGGGTCATAACTTATTTGTTTTGTAAACTGTGGGTGTGTAGCTGTAACCTGTGCAGAAGTACCGACAGAAAATGATGTCCCCGATATTGTTAATGGTATAACTCTGCTTCCCGCACTTTGCTTGTCATAAAATACAACAAACCTGTTGTAATAAGGGTTATAAGCAATATCAGTGTGTTGAATGTTTTGATAAGCAGTATTTTCAAAATTAGTTTCTTGATGTTTTGTAAAGCTACCTGCAGAAGAAAATGTAAAGTAAACGGCTGTCCCTCTATCTTCTGAACCATCATTTCTAAAAGCAACCATAAATCTATTATTGTCACTATCCCAAGCTGCACTTAAACCACTTGCACTTGTTGAGGCAAGGTTTTGAGTACCACCTACGCCAGTTGATATTCCATTACTATTAACACTAAATTGTTTTACATACAGACCGTTTGACCTAGCATAGACCATTCTGAAATTATTATCTGTTTCAGAAACAACAACATCCTGAGTATTATCACTCGTGCGTATTGTTGTGAAGTTTGCTTCACCATTAGCATCTGTGTCTATAGTACCATCACTAAACACAATGCCGCTTATATAACGAACACTACCACTAAATTGCCAGCAAAGAAAAAATTTCCCAGTTGTAGAATCAAACGCACTTGATAAGTCTTGTGATATACTACCTGAAATTACTGTCTGACCATTTACAATAAAAGAACCTCTTGTATTTGTTGAATGATCAAAAGGAAAAACCCAGATTTTCCCATCACTACCAAACTGAGTAAAATACACATACACACCAGCGGTAGGAAACCAATACAAGTGTTCATAACCATTTACAGAATTACCGTGTATCTGCCTGTCATTAGATACAGTCGGTGATCCTAGTGTAGTTATTGTTTCTGTGATTGCTTTGATGGTACCATCCGTTTGCAAAGCAACAGCATCCCCAGCACTAACTGCACCATCAGCCGTTGCAGTAATTGTAGCACCGCCAGCAGCATCAGCCCATGTTGGTGCAGCACCAGAGCCGCCAGATGTTAGAACTTGCCCAGATGTACCATATGTTGCACCGCCAATACCTAACTGACCTGATGAACCAATGCGGAAACGTTCTGAATAGGTTTCAGAGCCAACGGTT
>Ga0098045_1000861_pt1 | contig 11216 bp, 12 predicted proteins | sample 11_taG_FD_77071 | JGI IMG/M metagenome (GOLD analysis project Ga0098045, IMG submission 77071) | Marine viral communities from the Subarctic Pacific Ocean - 11_ETSP_OMZ_AT15265 metaG | ecosystem: Environmental > Aquatic > Marine > Oceanic | place: Pacific Ocean | collected 2015-01-16 | reverse complement strand
GGCGCTGGCCTTTGCCGTGAGCTGAGCCAAGAAGTTCAGCGCAGCTCTGGCATTGCTGCCACGAGTGAGCGGAGCTTCTTTGTTCCTTTCTCTGCCCTGTCACAACGCGCTACTTACGTCACTTCTGGCGCAACGACCGGCGGCAACCTTGTTGCAACCGATCTGCTGGCTGATGACTTCATCGAAGCCCTGCGGAACTCTTCCCCCGTGGTTGGCCTAGGCGTTCGCACCCTGACCGGCTTGGTTGGTGATGTTGCAATCCCTCGCCGCTCTGGTGTTTCCAGCACCTACTACTTGTCTTCTGAGACAACCGCGATCACCCAGTCGGAATCTACTTTCGACCAGATCACGATGAGCCCCAAGAACCTTGCGGCTCTTTCTAAGTACAGCCGTCAGACCTTGCTTCAGGGCACACCTGGCATTGAAGAGCTTGTACGTCGTGATTTGACTGACGGAATCAACAACGCTGTTGATGCTGCAGTGCTTAACGGTTCTGGCTCCTCTGGCCAGCCAACAGGCATCCGCAACACTTCCGGCATTGGATCCGTTGCGATGGGCACTAACGGTGGTGCATTGACCCTTGAGAAAGTGGTTGATCTGGAAACTGCCATCACCGAAGACAACGCCTTTGGTCCAAACATGGCTTACATCACCAACGGAAAGGTGATTGGCGGGTTGAAAAAGCTTCGCGCTGGTGGTTCAGCTGCTGGTGATGGTGCTTTCCTCTACAACTCGGATCTTTCCGCTATTGGTCGTGGCCCAACGCCTTTGACCCTTAACGGTTATCCCTTGGCAATGACCAACGCTGTTCCTTCTAACTTGACGAAGGGCACAAGCTCCAGCGTTTGTTCTGCCTTGGTTGCTGGCGACTTCAGCCAGGCCATGATTGGTTTCTACGGCAACGGCCTGGAAATCACAATTGGCACTGATAGTGACGACTTCTCGAAAGCCCTCACTTCAGTTCGCGGGATTATTTCATTCGACGTTGCAGTTCGCCAAGCATCGGCATTTGCATCGATCGAAGATATCACCACCGCTTAATGATCACAGGGGCCGGCAACGGCCCCCCTTTTTTTATGAAAGTCATTTGCACCAAAGCAGTCATGGCTAGCGGCCAAGCCCTTGAGGCTGGTCAAAGCTATGACTTAAGCAACGCAGACGGTGAATTGCTAATCCGCATGGGTAAAGCAATTAAAGCTGACGAAACGACTGCAGAACCTAAGCCCAAAGCAAAACGCACTCGGAAACCTAAGGCTGATGGCGCTAGCTGATTTTTTATCAGACGATCTAGGGGTCTTCCTTGATGATCCTTTTGGTGTGTCTGCAACGTCAGGCGCTACAACCGCCAAGGTTCTGTTGGATCAGCCCAGTCAAGTTTTGGCTGGTGACATGGTTTTAAGCACTGATTACCAAATCACCGCTAAGGCTTCTGATTTTGGCACCCTTACAGCAGGCACCAGCATCACCGTCGATTCTGTTGCCTATACAGTGCGTGAGACACGCTTAATTGACGACGGGTTACTTTGTGAAATTTCGCTGCAGAAGACATGACGACGCGTCGAGAAAACATCCTGGCTCGCATCAAAACAAATCTTGACGCGATTAGTGGGGCCACTATTTACCGCGTCAAAACAACACCTTTAGCGCGTGGGGAAGTTCCTGCCATTGTGCTTGAGCCTGTTTCTGATGATCCGTCTGAAGATTCATACGTCAAAACAATGTGGAGTCTGCGTGTCAGATGCTCAGTTTTTGTTCGCAACGACGCGCCAGGCAATACCGCTGATGCTTTTGTTGAAGAGGTTCACAGCAAAATCATGGCCGATCCCACTGTGAATGGTTACGCCTTAGACATTGATGCTGATACGACAAATTTCAGTTTTTTTGATGCCGACGTGCCGTTAGGTGTTGTCGCAATGGACTATCTGGTGAAATACCGCACAGACCGCGAGAATTTGACGGCAGCTTAATCATGTTCCCGCCGTAGCTTGACTTAAGCTGTAACAAGAAACCTATTTAGTTTGAGGCTCTGAACGATGGCAAAGCTAGCCCGCGTGAGGAGCGCGCTTGCAAAGATTGAATCAAGCTACGGAACCGATCCAACTCCTACTGGCAGTGCTGACGCAATTCAGCTGCGAAATCTTGAAATTCAGCCCGCTGAATCTGAGGTGCTTTCGCGTGATTTGATTCGCAGCTACCTGGGCAACAGCCCGCAGCTGATCGCGAACACTCGTGTAATTGTTTCGTTTGAGGTTGAATATTCAGGTAGCGGTGCGGCTGGCACTGCTCCTAAATATGACCCAATCTTGCGAGCTTGTGGGATGAACCCCACAACAGTTGCATCGACCTCTGTGACTTATGTCCCGCGTTCAACTGGGTTCGAGTCTTGCACGATCCACTACGACACTGACGGGCTTCGTCACATCGTTACTGGCTGCCGAGGGACCTATTCAATCAGCCTGAACGCGAATCAGATTCCTGTTTTTAACTTCACTCTTACTGGTCAATACAACGCACCGACTGACACTGCCTCGCCAACTCTGACGTTCAGCAATCAGGCTGATCCTGAGATCTTCAACGACACCAACACGGTTGGATTTACGTTGTACTCAGCCACCAACCTGGCCTTGCAGTCTGCAGAGATTGACCTTGGCAATGAAGTGATCTATCGGGAACTGGTCAATTCCACTAAAGAAGTGCAAATTACTGACCGTACAGCGACTGCAAACTTTGTGATTGAGGCCCCTACTCTTTCTACTAAGGACTTCTTTGCACTGTCCGTTGCAGGGACATCAGGCAACCTCAGTATTCAACACGGTGACACTGCGGGCAACATCATCACGCTGACTTCACCAACTAGCGGTTTGTCACTTGGCAACCCCTCTTATTCTGAAGATCAAGGCATTGTGATGTTGAATCTTCCAACTACACTTGTGCCTAGCTCGTCTGGCAACGATGAGCTGTCATTAGCCTTTACCTGATTTGTATGCCTTTCGTTCTCAAAAAGAAAGACTCAACGCACAAATGGCCTGTGACCGTCAGCATCCCTGTTGACGGTGGCAAGTTCCGCAAAGAGTCTTTTACAATCGAGTTCGTAAAGATTGGCCGTTCTCGTTTTAACGAGTTGGCTGATCAAGATGAAATGACTCTTGTGCTTTCTATTGTCAAGGGTTGGGAAGGCGTTACTGATGAAGAGGGCGATGATGTGCCTTACACAGATGAGACAGCTGCAGAATTGTTTGATGACCCTTTTGTTTTAAGGGCTGTCATCAATGCTTACGCTGACTTTTTTCAAGGGGCTCAATCAAAAAACTAGAAGGGGCCGCTGAGCATTGGTGCGAAAGTGCCGGTGCTTTCGAGCAAAGCGCTAAAGAGTTGATGGACCAAGGCATGGACCCTGGAGAAATCAACGCTATGCGCAAGGCCCAGAAAGTTGCTGAGTTTGAGGTGTGGGAAGAGAATTGGGACGCTATCAGCGTGTTTTCACGTTGCCAGACTCAATGGCGAGTTTCTATGGCTGGTCTTGTTGGGCTCGACTATACAGTCGTGGCTTGGATGCTTAAACTGTTTGAAGTAAAGGATCATCGTGCTGTGCTTGAACAAATTCAAGTCATCGAAGCGATAGTTCTAAAAACCTTTAGAAGCCAAGGCTGAAACACTTATGGATGCCCTGCTTCGCTTAAAAGCTTCTGTTTCAGGCGAGAACGACATCAAACGCCTTGGCAATTCAATGCAAGGCGTGCAAGGCAAGGTTAAAAACTTGCGTAACAGTGTTGGCCGTTTAGGCGGTGCGTTCAAGGCGTTATTTGCGGCAGCGGCTATTGGCGGGTTTGCATCCGTTTTAAAAGGAGCAATTGATACGGCTGATTCGTTTCAAAAGCTTGAGGTTAGGACAGGGATCGCAGCAGAAAAACTTATGGCATACGTTGAAGCGGGCAAGCTCGCTGACGTATCCCAGAAACAGCTTGAAGTTGGCTTAAAGACTCTTGCTAGGACACAGGTTGAGGCAGCAGATGGGGTCAAAACCTATGCCGACACTTATGCCAAGCTTGGCATCGACGTAAAAAAGGTGAACGGCGATTTAAAGCCAACAGATCAGCTGTTAGGTGAGATCGCAGACCGGTTCGCTGATTTGCCTGACGGGCCTGAAAAAGCTGCAGCTGCCTTGGATCTATTTGGCAAGTCTGGCGTCGACATGATTACGATGTTGAACGGGGGCAGTGCGGCGCTAGAAGAATTTAATTTTGGCTTGAGCGGAGAATTTGCCCAAAACGCAGCTTTTTATAACGACGAAGTAACAAAACTCAGCAGGGTATTCAATAAATTTGGGCTGCAACTTCTTGACGCGTTGTTGCCTGCTCTTACTCAGATTACGCAGTCTTTCGCCACTTTGTTTGATGAGGGTACAAATTTAGAGCCTTTGTTTACCGTCATCGCTGCCAGCATCAGAGTTGTTGCTGGCGTTATTTTTGCGACTATTAAGTTGGTTGATGTGCTTATTAAAAACATTACATCAGGCATAGAAATAGTTGGCAAAGTGCTACAGGGTGATTTTTCTGGCGCAATAGATCTTGCTAGAAATCGTTTTACTGGATTTGTTGATCAGGCTAAGAAAGATTTTGCTGAGCTAGGCAACATTCTTACAGGCACAGCAACTGCCCCGGAGGGTTACACCAGAAAGACTGGCAGAGGCGATTTAGAGCGATTGCAAGAAAGAACGTCAGGCAAGACTGAAGCAGAAAAGGCAGACGACGCGTATCAAAAATTTACCGAGAGCGTACTTAAGTTTCAGATTGCGCGTGAAAATGGCGCAAAACAAGCTGTTGCTGACATTCGGAATGAAATAAAATTTGCTGAGCTAAGGCTTGAAAAGGGTGAAGACTTTGCAAATATCGTGCAAACAATCAACGAATTAGTGCAAAAAGGCGTTCCTTTTTCTGAAGCTTTTCAGCTGGTAGAGGCAAGAGAAAATGTACGCAAATTGCAGGAAGCTCAGGATGATGCAAATAAAAAGGCAGAAGAACAGGCAAATACTTTAAATGACCTTTACAGGGAAATCGGCAATACTATTGAAAACAACGTCATTTCGGCAGTTGAAGGCTTAATTGATGGCACAAAATCATTAAACGAATCTTTGTCTGGCGTATTAAGGCAACTAGCGTCTTTGTTTTTGCGGGCCGGGACAAGCTCTTTGTTTGATTCAATCTTTCCTTCGGCCAATGGCAATGTATATGCCAACAACAAAATTGTTCCCTTTGCTTCCGGCGGCGTTGTAGGCAAGCCAACCATTTTCCCAATGGCTAATGGCATGGGATTGATGGGCGAGGCTGGCCCTGAGGCGATCATGCCTTTGCGTCGTGGAGCAAATGGCAAGCTTGGTGTTGAAGCCTCTGGTGGCGTTGGTAACGTAGTGGTTAACGTTGACGCCGCTGGATCTAACGTGCAAGGCGACCAGCCAAATGCCAAGGCCCTTGGCTCTGCAATTGGCGCAGCTGTGCAGGCTGAGCTAATCAAGCAAAAACGTCCTGGAGGATTATTGAGCTAATGGCTACTTTCCCTGATATTGCTCCTGACTATGGGGCTTCAAAAACGGCGCAACCAAAAGTGCGTTCAATTCAATTTGGTTCGGGATATTCGCAACGTGCTGCCTTTGGGATTAACCAAGATCCCAAAACATGGAATTTGACTTGGCGAAATAGAACAACAGCTGACGCCAATACGATTGAAGACTTTTTGGAAGCCAGAGCAGGCGTTGAGTCATTTAATTGGTCGCCGCCAGATGAGGCAACTACTTACAAATGGGTTTGTGCAAACTGGACTAAGACAATGCCATATTCAAATCTTTTTAACATAACGGCTACTTTTGTCCAAGTGTTTGAGGCGTAATGAGCTACCCAATCTCTGACCATGCCTGGGAGGCCAATAAAAGTTATCTTGTTGGTGATGTTGTTCGGGCGTCAGCGTCACAAGGTTTAACTCTTGCGTTTAAGTGCATTGTTGCTGGTACGTCGGACGAAAGCGAACCAGTCTTTCCGCGACAGATTACTCATACTGTTGTCGACAACGAAGTTACGTGGGAAGCGTTTGAGCCTCTTTCCGATCAGCTTCAAAAGCTAGCGCCGACTGCTGTTATTGATCTGTTTGAAGTTCATTTAACATCAGCGGTTAACGGATCAGATAGTGTTCTGTACTATCACGCCGGAACAAATAATTTAGTTGAGAATGTTGTGTTTGATGGGAAAACTTACCCTGCAGCTCCTGTTGAGGTTGATGGTTTTGCATTTTCAGCCAAAGGCACTTTGCCAAGGCCAAGTTTAAAAGTAGCAAACGTCAATAATGCTATAAGCTCACTTCTTCTTACAGTAAATCCGTTAAAAGCAGAAGTTAGACGTATCCGCACATTTAAAAAGTTTTTAGACCCTGTTAATTTTGGCCCGCAATTAATTTTGACAGAAGGCGACGATTTGCTTGTGACTCAGCAAAATGCCAATTTTATTATTGGTGTAAGCGGCAACGACACCGCCGACCCAGACGCAAAGTCTGTTGAGACGTGGTACATCGATCGGGTTGCATCAGAGAACTTGCAGTTTGTTGAGTTCGAGCTGACGGCAAGGCTTGATTTGATAAACCTGCAATTGCCTAGGCGGACTGTTAATGAGTTTTGCCCTTGGAAGTACAAAGGCACAGAGTGCGGCTACAACGGATCTAATTTCTTTGATATAGATGATCAGTCAACGGCGTTGGAAGCAAATGACGTTTGTGGTAAACGTCTGAGCAGTTGTAGGGCAAGGTTCCCAGACAATAAAGGTGACGGTGCTGAGGCGATTCCGTTTGGAGGCTTTGTTGGAGCAAGACTTCAGGCTTGATGCAATAAAACACGCACAGGCTGAAATGCCGCGTGAAGCTGTTGGCCTAGTTGTTGATGGGGCGTATTGGCCGTGCAAGAACATTGCTGACGCTCCACAACAGCATTTTGTGCTTGACCCGCACGATTACGCAAGGGCCATGTTTGCTGGGACGATTGAAGCAATTGTGCATTCTCACCCAGAAGGTACGCCACCAAGCGAGTGTGATCGCAAGGCATGTAAGCAAAGTAAGCTGCCTTGGTACGTTTATTCTGTGCCAGACAATTTATGGTCAACTATTTACCCTTGATCGGCAGGGAGTTTGTGTATGGAACGCAGGATTGCTATAGCTTGTTGCGTGATTATTACGCGTTGCGTGGCATTGACTTCCCTGACTTTGAAAGACCAAAGAATTTAGAGTCTACCGATAGCATTTTTTTTCGTTATGCCAAGACGCTTGGTTTTGTGCTTGTAGATTTTGACGATCGAGAAGAGGGCGATGTATTGATTATGCGGTTAGGCACTAGGACGCCAATGCACGCAGCAATTTATTTGGCTGGTGATCGGATCTTGCACCAGCGCATGGATAGCATCAGTGCGGTGGAACCATTCGGGCGGTACTATAGGCAGAGCGTTGCCGCCGTCTATCGCTATGCAACTGGTGATGTTAGCCGGTGAGCTGGGCGAAAAATACGGCACACAGCACGAGTATTACAACCTAAGGACACCAGCGGATGCCATCAAGCTGCTGTGCGTCAACTATCCGCAGCTGCAGAAAGATCTGGTAACAGCGCACGAAAACGGGATTGGCTACAAGCTGATTCAGTCTGGTGCGGCGATGGGATATGACGAATTGCATTTGCCGTTTGGCAGCAAGCCGATGATGCTTGTGCCGGTGATTAGCGGCAGTGGTGGATCGACTAGAAACATTTTGCTTGGCGTTGGTTTAGTTGCTTTTTCTATTGTTACTGCAGGAGCGGGTGCAGGATTTCTTGGGTTAGGAGCTGGACTTACTGGAGCGATAGGGGCTGGCGGCAGCCTTGCGGCAGGAGGATTCGTGCTTGGCTCAGCCGCTTCAATCGCTATCGGTTCTATTGGCGCAAGCATGATTCTTAGTGGTGTAGCAAACTTAATTTCGCCGCAGCCAGAGCTGCCAAAACTTGGCAATAACCGGTTCGACAACGGTACAAACGTTAGGGGCACTGGAGCGCAAGGCGTAACTCGTGGTGCAGATGGTCAACAGTCTTATGGGTTTTCAGGCCCTGCAAACACTGTTGGAACGGGCGCAACTGTTCCTGTGATTTATGGGGAAGTAATTACTGGCGGTCATCTTATAGCTGTCGATCTTCAAGTAACTGACGATTCAGATCGTTTAGCAAAAACGATTGTCGCGCCAGATGTAAGCAGAACAACAATTAATGGTGAGCGTCTTAAGAGGGTGTTTAATTCTGCGGCTGGGTTGGACACAAAAAGGTTAAAACCTGAATACAAAATCAGGACAACTGACCTTCACAGGAGAATTAGTATTAATCAAGGGTTTGGCCCAGGTTTAGAAAAAACTCTTGAGGAAGGGCGTTCTATTTCAAATGACGATTTAATATACAAAAAAGGCGAAAACAAGCGCAAAAAGATTGACGTAATTTTTAAGATTGAAGGGGGGTTGTTTGATAGGATTTCAGGAGCAGGCTCTACCGAAATCCCTGGGTTTATAAGTTATGAAGTCAAGCTTGTGCTTGAGCGACCTGGAGAGCCAAATTTTACGGGGGCAAGCGCAGGCGTTACAGTTCAAGGACTTTTTCACTCCAACGAAACTTTGGTTTACGGCCATCGCTTTGAAGTGCCAAGAGCGGGCAAGACCGATGAACTTCGCTTAAGGGTTGAGATTGTCGATGCAGAGACAGTAAACAGAACGAAGTTGACTATTATTGGCTACGGCTACGACTTGATTTAGAAATGGCTCTCAACTCTAAAACTAATCTTCATGTCGTCGACATCATAGGCGAAGGTCCAATTGAGGGATTAACAAAAAACCGAAACAGCATCTTTTTGGACGAGACGGAGGCGCCGGGTAAGGGAGCTGGAACGTACGATTTTGAATTTAAAAACGGAATGCCTAAGCAGCCTCCGTTTAGCGATCAAACCGCATTTAAGGATAATGTTACGACGTTAATTGATGTTGGCGTCCAGGTTGGAGCAAATTACAGCGAAACAGTTAACGCACAAAGCAAAGTAACAGACCGAGATTATGGCCAAGGTACAGTTGTTCGCACAATTACAGATTCGTTCGTAGACGATATTCAGTTAATTTTTACTATTCCTAAGCTTTATTGCCAAGGGATGGAGGGTCTGGCAAAGGGACAGCTGTTTTTTGCACAAATAAAATTTGAAGTTGCAATTCAAGCACAGGGTGGGCCGTATGTACCAGTCGACCTTTTGACTACCGATGGAGTTATTGATGGCAACATTATTAAAGGAATATCTACTTCTAATTACCAGATACAAACGCAACCAATAAAGTTAAACGGGGACGGCCCCTACAACATTAGAGTAAGAAAAAAACGATTTAAAAATCGGGAAGATGCCTTTGAAGTGCAGTTTGATGACTTTGAAGACATTTCCAAGAAAACACCGCTTGCGAGTAGTCGTGCAGACACGCTTATTTGGTCTTCTATTATTGCAAGAAAAAACGTAAAAATTAATTACGCAAATACAGCTTGTATTGCTTCAAGTATTGACTCAGAGCTTTTTAACACATTGCCTAAGCGGGCGTATCAAGTACGTGGGTTAAAAGTTAAAATTCCTAGCAATGCCACGCCTCGGGCTGACGGAAGTTTGGAGTACAACAATACCATTCCTTTTGATGGCCAATTAAAGGATGGATTGCATTGGACAACATGCCCTATCTGTTGTTTTTACGACATGCTTACCAACGCTCGTTATGGAGCGGGTGATTTTATTGACGCTGCAAATGTAAGTTGGATTGATTTAATTGAGCTGTCTAAATACGCTAATGAGCTTATCAATAAAGACTTTTCAAATCCTGCGGCAGGTACAGAGCCTAGGTTTGCGATCAACACTGTAATTGGGTCGCGTGCTGACGCTTATAACGTCTTGCAAGATCTAGCCAGCGTATTTCGCGGGATGATCTATTGGAAGTCTGACACCGTACAGGTTGCAGCAGATCACGGGAACTTAGATGGCAGTGTTCTTGATCCTGTTCATGTTTTCAATAATTCAAGTGTCGTTGGTGGAGGCTTTGAGTACAGCGGATCATCTCTTAAGACACGCAGCACGCGAATTACTGTTAGGTACAACGATCCAGACAATTTTTATAAGCCAGACCATGTAATTATTGAGAACAGGGCCTTAATTGATAAATACGGCTTTCAAGAGCGTGATGTTGTGGCGTTTGGCTGCACATCTAAATACCAAGCTCAGCGGATGGGGCGATGGATTCTTACGTCAGAAGAAGTTGACGGCAACATCGTGTCGTTTTCCGTTGGGCTAGAAGGTCTTGCCGTATTGCCTGGTCAGATTTTTGCGGTGTCGGACGCAATGCGTCAAGGTGCTCGGTTGGCTGGGCGTGTTGCTGGAGCGGAGTTTGATTTTGTCATAGGCGATCAAGCGATCACGTTGCCTTCTGGCAGCAACAACGTTTTGACGGTTGTGTTGCCCGATGGAACGGTTGAGGCAAAACCGATTAGCAGTGTTGCTGGAACTCGGATCAATGTTTCTAGCCCTTTCTCCCAGATTCCAGCAGATGATGCGGTTTACACAATCTCAAACAACAGCGTTGAAAACCAGAAGTTCCGGTGCCTTTCTGTAGGCGAAGGAGAGGGCGGCGTTTATGTAATTACTGGAGTGCAGCATGTAGATAACGTTTACAGCGTTGTTGAAGGGAAAGACTCGCAGCTTGATTTTGCCGATATTTCAATTTTTGATGAAAAGCCAAACGCGCCAACAGATTTGCAGGTTACTTTTGCAGAGATTAGTCAAAACGACAATACAGTTAATAGAACCACGTTCTCTTGGAGCAGAGGGCTTGAGGCCACTGCGGTCAAATTCAAGGTTCGCTACAGGGTAGGGAGTGGGAACGATATTGAAGCAGAGACAACAAACACGTATATCAATATCGATGGTTTGCCTGTTGGTGCAACTTTCTTTGGCCAAGTTAAATCAGTTGGTCCGGCACCAAACAACAAAGAATCGGTGTTTGCAACGCTAACTGTTGCGATTGGTTCGCCTGATATTAGTACAGGTGTTGATGGCTTAACGAGCCAGACACTGCCGCCTGACCCAGAAAATGTCACCATTGAAGCGGTAGGCAAAGATCAAGCTGTTCTTCGTTGGAGCGTTCCTTCTATTGGTGGAAAT
>Ga0098045_1000847_pt1 | contig 11320 bp, 15 predicted proteins | sample 11_taG_FD_77071 | JGI IMG/M metagenome (GOLD analysis project Ga0098045, IMG submission 77071) | Marine viral communities from the Subarctic Pacific Ocean - 11_ETSP_OMZ_AT15265 metaG | ecosystem: Environmental > Aquatic > Marine > Oceanic | place: Pacific Ocean | collected 2015-01-16 | reverse complement strand
TGAACAGTTAAAAAATAAATATAATGAGTTATTGAAAAAGTATAATGCTACTTGGATTTAATATTAGTAATTGAAAATCTTCTCTCTGTTTTCTGGAGTCACACACCATCCTTCATACTGAGGCATAAAACACATAAGCTTCTCCTCACATAATGCGAGTTGTTTTTCTTGTTGCTTTCTTTCTTCCCAAGTCTCAGACATTCCCATATCATTCCACCATTCTCCCATTGATAGAGAGGAATCATAATCATCGCGATAAACTTCCTGCTCTTTCAACCACTCTTTGTATGTTTTCGTTTCTATGAGTAAATCATATATCTCCAACTCTCTTACACTCTTGTAAACTGTCATCACTTCTTCATCATCACGAGTATAGATTGTCGGCATTTTATTCTCTTGTTTTGTGTTTTGAAGTCTACTTTCTAGAACTTTCAAATTTAAAAAAAATTATGAGGTATTCAAAAGTATAATAAGAGTTGGTTCTAATTGCGATCAGTTTTCTTCATCAGTTTCTTAGTTAAACATCCATACACTTCTTAGTGAGTTCTTCTACATCACAATCATTGTTTTCGTTTACCTGTTCTAATGCTTCTCGCCACACATCAGAATCACTATTTGCTTCTTCTCCCAGTTGATAACCGCTCCAATAGAATAGAGCAAAGTTCTTCCAATATCTTACTTGTTCCTTGAGATTCTTGTTCTTCTGTTGTTCTTCATTCCACTTTTCTTTCAGCATCTTAAGTATCTTCATATCTCCTTCGTGTATATCTTCAAGAATCTTTATCTGTTTTTGGAGATCAGAAACAACCTCCTCGGAATAGACTGAGCCAGTGTGAGACATTGTAGTAAGTGTGTAGTGTTATTTATTCTCTTGTTTGCTTGTTTTGTGTTTTGAAGTTTACTTTCTACAACTTTCAAATTTAAAACATTTCGGAGATAACTTTCATTTGTGGGAGTTGTTCTAGATCTATATCTTTTATTAACATTGTATCATCTTTGAATCTATCCTTGTTAACTGTATTCTCTTCGTGACATACACATATCATACATCTCTGTATTTCTGTCTTAATAAAAAAATCAGGATTACATCCATCTACCATCTTAGCACCTTCTCCTTGAGATGATGTAGTAAATCCACCCATTCTCTTGTGATGTTTCTTAGTGAAACACATTGATGCCTCGTGGATTTGACGGAGTGCTGGGCAATTGATTCCAGTTACCTTATTGTTATCATTAGGAAACAAGAAAAGCATTTGGGGAGAACCACAACATTCTTTTTTATTCTTCATTAATTCACTCACTGAATACAGTATATAATCTTGTAAATAGATATCATCAGAATCCATATTAATACAATATTTATACTTCGCTTCCTTTACTAACATATTTCTCTTCTTACCAATTGATAATGCTTCTTTTCTGTAAATATACTTTATCTTGATTCCTGTGATCCTTGAATAGTGATTTATTTCTTCAGTTGATTTGAATAATGGCTCAGCTACTTTCCCATCCTTAGACCAAGAATCAAGTATTACCCATTCTAATTTATTTTTAGGATATCTTAAATGTATCATATTACATATCATAAGTGGGAGGAATCGCTTTCTATCATATACTGGTGTTAGGATACTCACTTCTGGAAGATGACTCATTTATATTATGTGAGATTTTATTTATCGAGAATAACCCTTGATCTTCTTCTTCTTTACCTTCTCTGCGAGGTCTTTGTCAGCTTTGTGCCAGGTTCCAGGCTGTTTCATCACGAAACTATACACCCTCGCTTGTCCCCATTGTGCTGAGGACATTTTTCCTTTGAGGGACTTTCCTCCTGGCTTTTTACCTGTTGTAGCTGAGCGGACGCTTTGTGGATTACTTTTACGTGCCCCTTCTCCTCTACGATATACTGAATCAAGTATAGAGTAAGGGATACCAGTAATCTTTGAAATGTCTCTTTTACTGTGTCCAGCATCTTTTGGAAATCCATATTTCTTGTTAAACTTCTCTTTATTAGTAACTACCATTTTATTTATTTAAACTATTTTTTTTTATTAATATTAATAAACAATGGATGATGCCTCTACTGTATTCAGTTTTGATAGTGTTAGTGAAGAAAGATGTGATGCTGAAAAAATGGCTCTTGCTGAACAAATCATAGGTTTTGTAGAGAAAGGACAAATGAGTGTAAATGATATATCTCCAGATATGGAACATTGTATTGGTAGGGTTTTAACAAGGAGAGGATTAGAACGAGAAGCAGCCGAGAAAGCCTGGGAAGATATGGAGGCGGAGCTGACGCAGATGGTCGCTGATGCGGATGATGTTTCTACTATTCCAGATGCGTATCCAGAGGCGGATGAGAGTTCCACAGGTGGAGATGATGCGGATGATGTTTCTACTATTCCAGATGCGTATCCAGAGGCGGATGAGAGTTCCACAGGTGGAGATGACTACTCAGCACTTGAGCCAGAGCCTGCCCCTGATACGGAAAGTAGTGATGAAGATGAAGGATGGGAATATGGTGTCCCAGGACCTGATATGTTGTTGAGTGATATTGATGACGCTTATGAAGGTGAAGATGATATAGCCCATTGGGATAATACATTAGGTAGATGGGTCTTATTAGAGACAGAAAACTATACAGTTATCGGTGAATTAAATGAGGGTGGGGAGCCAATCTATTACGGAGATTTTTAATCAAATATTAATTTAAATATCCCTTTGTGAGTTCTAAATTGTCCTTTTGTTGTTTTCTTTACTAACTCTTTTCTTTCTAGTTGTTTTCTCACTCTATTTGAGATAACAGCTTCTATTCTTGAAGGCATTGATCTATCTTCATTCAATAACTTTATCGCACGTCTACAAGTAGATATATCACAATGTTGTGATACTACCTTAGCAGATTCATATACTTCTTCCTTTGATTTAAAATGTGGAAAGATATCATAGCCTGATTGACAGTAGGCTATGATTCTACGGCTATCTTTGATTACTTTTTCTTTTGTAGCTATCGTTATATTCTTAGTTTGATTAGGTTCAGAAAGATATCTTTTTAGACCTTGTATATTCTCAACAAAATAGTATTCATATTCAGGTTCTATTTCATCTATTCTTTCTAATTCAGCTGATAAAACACTAATCAATGATATCTTTGGTAAATCATACATATCTTCGATCTCAATATTAAATACTTCACAGACTTCTATTAAGTCTTTACGAGAATGGCTTGGATGTATCATATATTATATTCAATATTTTCTATTTCATTTTTAACCTCTCGGTTATTATCAAGGATTTCATACTTATCATATGCTTTCTTTTCCAAAGCGTAAAAATGTAATCCATATTTAAATATGTGTTCGCTAATTGTAAATCCAAGAGTATTAAACTCTTTCAATAATTTATCATAATCACAGATATCAGGACAATCACATTCCATTATGATCTTATTAATATTATTAAAAAAGTTTTTATTCTCATTGTAAAATATTTCCATATATCCTTCACAATCAGCTATTAATGTATTAAACTCTACATCTGGAATATCATAGTTATTTATTTGAGATGTTCCGTATGAGCTATCAGTAGTAGTTCTCATAGCATATCCGTGACCTTCCAATTTATATTTCTCTTTACCTATGACCCCCTTGATAATATTAAAATCACAATTATTTATCTTCATATTATCTTCAAGAGCACACCACACTTTACTATCAGGTTCAACAACATAATGATTCTTTTTATCATCTATCATTCTATTTACCAAACAGGAAAGAGTTCCATATCTCGCCCCCAATTCTAAAACAACATCATCTTTTTTAATGTGTCTTTTACATAACTCTTGCTCTACTTCCTCAACATTCAAATGGTCTATTATTTCATCATTCTCATCGTAATAGATTAATTCACCATCTACATTTGATTGTGAATGTCTTATATTTCTCATAGATTTTAAATATTTAGTGATATCTTTTTCACAGCTGATATTGATATTGAAATGTCCATCCAAGTGTTTCAATCCACTCATTACTTCTTTGATTAATTTATTATCATTTGGTATAGTGATATCTATTGACTTTTTAGGAGGTGTATGATGATTTGGTATCTTCATAACATTTATCTCATTATAATTATTTCTCGTAGATCCCCATTCGTGAGTCATATATACTTTTCCGTGTCCCCTATATTTTATTCCCGTATGGTGATCTGGTAAGAAATAATATGATGGAAAAACTTGAACCACTGATTTATCTTCTAATGAATGATAAACTCTTGAGAGCAATCCTGGTCCCACTAACTCCCAAGATTGAACCTTTACCTTTTCACTTCGTATATCATTATTCAATATCCATTCGATAGCTTTCTGTGGTATGATATGATTTGGAGTATATGCTTGAATACTAGTAGCACACAGATTTGGTCTCGCCATCTCATTCTCCCAACTAAAAAATGATTTATTTAGTAGGAAATCATCTAATGGTTGAATACTCACCATATCAGCATCAACAAATACACCACCATACTTCTCCAAGATAAACCATCTATACAAATCAGCTTTACCCCACACCTCACTATGTTGATTTATCTTTCGTCTGTAATCTCTACTGATATTTAACTTTTCTTTGATTGTTTTCTCACACCAGAACATATACTCGTAATCAGGATTCATATTCTTCACAGAGTTCATAGCATTGATAGGCATAGGTTTCTCACCGATCCATAATTGATGTATAATTTTAGGAACACTCATTTACATAAAAAAAGATATTTATTTTTATATATTAACTCATAAATGAAAAAGTATGATAAGATGGTAGTAAAAAGAAGTGATAAAAGCGGTAAGAAATATATGGCTGTCTTCACTGATACTTCTTCTGGAAGAACCAAAACAACACATTTTGGAGCCTCTGGGATGACCGATTACTTAATAAGTAAGGACAAAGACCGAAGAGCCCGATACCGATCACGGCATAAAAAAGATCTTCAGACTCGTGATCCGACACGAGCTGGTTTTTTATCATACTATCTACTGTGGGGTGAGAGCACATCTCTAAGAACTAATGTATCTGCTTATAAGAAGAGGTTTGGATTTAAATAGTTAAAGGTCTTCAATGTAAATGTAAACTATATCTCTTCTCTTAATCATTGCTTTTTGTTTCATTTCGTCATAGTCTTCTTCAGAGATACTATTCTTTATATCATAATCTCTCTTAGGAAGAACTTGTAAGATTGTTTCATCATATTTCATTTCTGACCTCATAGATAAAATTCTGAGATCTGCTTCCGAATCATCATTTCTGCTATTGTGTGAGAATGAAAGTTGTGAATCCCAAGGATCGTCGCTTCTTGAATCGGAAAGATATATTCCCTCTTCAGCATTACAGTCCTCCCAAAATAATTTTGTCACCATATAGATACGCTTGACTCTGATAAATTTATTTTTGACCTTCAGGAGTTCTCCTACTGCCTCCAGAGTATCCTTGTATTGCTTGTCTGTTAGTTTCTTCTTGTAAGCATCCACAATATCAGTGATCTTCTGTGCTTGTTCCATTTTATTTCTCTTGTTTTTGTTTTAGTTTTATTTTTGTAAACTTTCAAATTTAAAATTTGATTTCGTTGATTTACAAAAATAAAAAACTAAGTATAATATAAATGGATAAAGAAACACTCATAAATATCTTCGCTCAGAAACAGGATCGTAGAGATACCACTAATAAAGCTTATGCTAGTAGACTTCTTGGACTCACTAAGAGATTCGGAAAGTATAAAGAAGAAAAATATGAAAACTGGGAGTATCTCAAGAATAAAGATGAAGTAATACACTTTCTCACTAAAATGCCAAATGGAAGAAAAGATTGTAATGGTGAAGATTGTCTCCCAAGCCCCTCCACACAAATTGGAAATCTAAACCCTATTATTGAATATCTTAAATTAATTGACGAGCATATACTAGCTGAGGATTACAATAAGGTCAAGAAAGTAATTGATGATAAGATTGTCAAATCATATCAGAAGGGAAATGGAATCACAGAAACACAAAAACAAAATATTATCTCCTATGAAGATTTAGTTAACTATACTCAGAAGATTGATGAAGAACTTAAAACATTGAATAGTAAGAGTCTCAAGTCCCACATTGATGAATGGTGTATTGAAGAGCTAGGATATATGCGGATACTAATGAGATTGTATCTACTACATCCAAGCCGTAATGAATATGCTTCACTTAGATTTATAACACTCAGGGATTACAAGAAACTAAAACAGCCAGAGTTGAATTATGTAGTTGTAGGAAGAGATAAGTCTTATCTTTCAATCACAGATTACAAAACGAGTGGAACGTATGGAAATAAGTTATCAGAAGTTACAGATAAACCATTGCGTCGAATGTTCAGAGAACTAAAAAGTAAAAGAGATGCTGAAGGTAGAGATCATTTATTCTATCTCACTAAGAAACCAACAGAACATTGGGATAATGTAAATCTATGTGCTATTATGACTAGATGGTCTAAGAAACTCATAGATAAGAATATTGGTTCAACTCTTATCTACAAGATTGTAATTCAAGAAGCAGGTCTCAATTATAATGAGGCACTGAAAAATGATGATTTAGATAATGCTATCAAATATGATGAGATTCTATCTAAATATGCTAAAAGTAGAGGACATTCACAAAAGATTCAAAAAATAGCTTATGTAGTTGATAAGCAAAGCAATGATAAGCAAAGCAACGACACCCAGTGATAATTACTTACTCTTTCTAAAGTGGAGAACCACTAATGTATTACCTATTAAACTATCTATCTGTTGTTCATTAACATTGACAATATCAATGTCTAATGAGTTAACTACCTGTCTATCCGTATTATTTAATTTTACATATACTCTTTCAGAGGGTTCAAAAAAGAGTAATCCACCAGTATTACCCTGAGCATCAAATCGTGGACAAGAGTAGATAATATTGGATATTGATGATTTATTAGCATTGTATGTGTTAATAGCCATATTTTTTAGTCTTACGAACATTGATGATGTAGGGATAAATGTTGGGAGCTTCTGACTTTCAAAACTAATATCTGCCCCACTATCCGCAGAGGTTCCAAAATCAGTTTGTGTCATAAGAGGTTCAAAACCCAAGATACCTTGTAATCTACCACCATCATTTAGTGCCGATAATTGATCTTGTGAATTGAAATAATCATTTGTCTCGTCGTAAATAGTTTGGAAATCGCCCACAATAAAAACCCATTTGTTATCTACTCCCTTATTACTAGATAATTCACCCTTATAAGTGTAATCTGTAGAACCGTCACTCTCCTTGCCATCACCATATACTGATGATAAATCTATATTTGTAGCACATTGTGAATAAACAGCATCAGGCACTTCCCTTTCAGATGGTGACACCCCTAATGTATATCCCCAGTAATTATTATCATAATAAGATTCCGCACTGTGACCATTCCAAGTTTTTAGCCAAGCAGTCCCAGGACTAGTCTCATCAGTATTGTGAATAGCTATCTTTGGATACAATTGATTACAAGTCTGTCCAATTGGTTTTACTCTTTCACCAAATGTAGCAGATGCCGATGATACAAGTGTAGTATATGCTTCTTTTCCAGTTTGTTTTAGTTTCACATCTATCTTTTCACCACTGACTTCAAAGACTACAGCTTCCCAATATTTAGCTTGAAGTGAAGCATTCGTAGGAGTATTTTGTAATGTTACAGTGTCTATCATTCCTTTAGTATCATCATCTTCATTATCATTGATATAATGAATTACCTGACCATTCTCACCAGGAACCCAATTGAAAGCTACATCCCAAAAGAAAGGAGGATTTTCAGTATCAGGATCTGAATAATCATCTGGTATTTTTACATCCGCAGACACATTATCGTCAGTCAATGCTTCGCCAATACCACCAACAGCTCCGTAGTCTATATTGATATTATTGAAACTTCTACCTTGTGACCGAACAAGACCTAGTGTATATCCATCAGTTACATTACTCGCCGATGAACCATTGAAATATATCACACATTTTGAATTGACTTGAGATAATGGATGAGCTTTACCAATAGCATCAGCTACCTGTCCATTAGCAGAAGCTTTATATCCCGTGATAAGAACATCAGTTCCAGAAGCAGATGCCACAAAATTATCTGTATGGGTATCAGCGTCTTCAAACTTTGTATCATCATCTAATGAGATTCTTGTATTCGCATCAATGTAAGGTTTAAATTCACTAGATGAAGGTTTATCAGTTAATCCAGAACCATTACCTACTTGAACCAATTGTATGTTAAATCCAGTAAAAACATCACCTGTATCATACGCTTGAGTAACAGTAATTGTCCCTACTTCTCTGTATGCTTTCTTAACTACATCTTCTAAACGTTCTTGTAAGTGACTCGCAAATGTTTTCCGACTGTAATTACCTTCTACTAATTCAATTTTAAGAGGTGTATTGATATCATCGCTTTCAGTAGGTTTTTCATACCCTTCTGTAGAATCATTCATATTTTGAGAATCTTCAGCTCCCCAGTATAGAAAGATACCATCACCCTTCTTCACATCAATTGTATCCTCATCACGACTACATTTTAGAGATACAAGTGCCACTTCACTATCAGGATCAATAATAAGAGGTGATTTTAAAAAGTTCTGAAATGACGATGGATTTTCAAGTCCAGTCGTCTTCTTACTTAATGAATCATATTCTTGCTGAGATGATGATGTAATAACTAATGACATATTTTAATACTGATAAATATTAAAATATTACAAATAAAAAAATATAAATAATGATATACTATAAACATAAAAATGCCCAAATATGATAAGAATGGTAAAAAGCCCGCTGGTAAACAAATGAAACCTGCTGATATGTCCTGTGCTGGTGATTGTCAATATAAGGTAAAGGAGGAAGTTGTTGATAAGAAAAGAGTAAAGGAAAAGGATGTATTCAATAAAGGTAAAAATACTAAGCGAAGCAATGGAAAATCTAAATAGAAGCTTCTAGTTCTTCAAGTTCTTTTCTCTTCTTTTCTATTTCTGCTTTCTTCTTAGCTTTCTCTTTTTCTTCTTTCTGTAATTGCTTCTGTAATTCTTTATTCTCATCCTTTTCATATTCTTTTAATCTTGCTTGTCCTAACTCGTATAGTTCTTTGAGTTCAAGGAAATTATTTAGATTCTCATCGTGGAGTTCTCTTGATACATAATTATCCTTATAGTGATTAATTGTAATCGCTTGCTTATCCATAATATCCTGATACCTTAACATTCTATTTGTATCACGCATTGATTTGTCTGTGATTTCAGATTGTATCTTTTCTCTAACTTCTGTCTCTAGATTTCTAGTTCTCTGATTAAGTTCATATTTGATCGAAGCTTCTCTCCCTTCTTCCATTTCTTTGATGATTTTATTCTTTTGTTTTATCTTCCTTTTGAGTTCAATCACCTTAGTAGTATCCGCTTCTAATAATGCTTCAACAACACAGACAATTTTAGGATTCAATTGTTTAGGTTTAGCCTTTGTCCCTACAAAGAACTCTTTGAAATCGTGTTTCATAGACTTTCTCTTAGTCACAGAGCAGTTTCCAGAATCAATACTTTCTGTAGAGTATTCACCATCTTTATAAAATTCAAGGCATATATCAAGAAATTTAGATAATTGATTGTGTGAGAGTTTATCGGAGTAATCCATACTATTAGGAGGAGAATATCTTTAAATATTTTAAACGAGCATTATCTAATCAAATCGTAAGATCACTTTATGTCTCATTATTAATAAGTTTTGTCTAGGAGGTCGAATGAAAGCATTGCCAGAACGTGTTGTCTTTTTTCTCCTTATAATTGCTTTTTTATCCCCCAAAGAAGGTTTTTGAGGGGCTAAAGTTTCTTTCGGAGGGGCTGTAGTTGCTGGAGTTATTATTTTCCCTATTGAAGGTTTAGAGACCCTTTTTTTTACTTTCTCTGTCTTGTTATGTATATTAATATTTTTTTTCATTGTATATTATAGTATAAATCCTATGTTTTAAATAGTGTCAAACCCCAACTGATGAATGAAATATCTTCACTCAAGCATTGATGTATAATGTAAATTAATAATTTTATATATATCATATTTTTTCATAATGATTATATATATTTCCTTTGAATGAAATTTGAGTTGCTGGGGTTGTATTAGTTCAAAAAGAGCAATTTTAAGCAACTTTAGTTATACAAAAACCTACTCTGTAGTTACAAATATAGATACCGTAGTTCAAATGAAAAATCACTTTTTTCAAATATCGCTACTTTATTAGCAACCGATCATATCTAATACATAATGATATCTTTTTCCAATGATTACAATAAATCTACAATGACTTACAGTAAATCAAAATTAAATAATATATTCTACAATAAAAATCTTAATGATATATAAAAGATGTCCCAAGTTGATTATTTACCTGATATGACTATGCCTCCTCCTGAACCAGAAAAGCCAATAGAAGAACAAGACGCTGATCCATTAGTCTCCAAAGCTGATGATACTGAAGGAGCTATCACAATGGAAGTAGAAGATAGAGAAGACGAAAGCATTGAAGCTGAATCATTATCTCCTGAAGAACAAGAAGAATTAATAGAAGAGCCTGAGCCTGTAGTGAAGCCTAAGAGAAAACTAAAGAATGATGAGATATTCAGAACTCCTAAAATAATGCCTGTGGCTGAACCTGAGAAACCAAAGAAGAAAAGAAAACCTCCTACACAAAAACAATTAGACGCTCTGGCTAAAGCGAGAGAAAATATGAAGAAGAAAAGAGAAGAAGCTAAGAGATTAAAAGAAGAAGGAAAAGATGTCCCTAAATCAAAGCGTCAAGAAAAACAAGAGAAGCAGGTGAAAGAGGTTATACAACAGCAAGGTCAAATGTTTACTGAAGAGCAAGTGTCGAAGATGGTAGAAAGTGGGATCGCGAAATATGAGGTTCAGAGAAAAGCTCGTAAAGTAGTAAAGAAGAAGAAACAAGAAGAAGAAGAACAACAGAAACAAGTTCAAAGACAAGTTCAGAGAGCATTAGGTCAACCAGATCCTCAAGATTTTTGGGGACAAGCATTAGCTGGATTAATATAAGAACTGGTCATCATATAATTTATAATTACTAAATGAGAAACCTTCTTTCGCTTCCTTAATAAATAATGTCGCAATTGCGGGATATATAAACTTCGTGATATTACCTTTTTTCTGTAAAGACATATACTCATTATCGATAGCACGCTCCTTCTTGCCATTGGGAAGATTACTTAATATCATCCTCGCTACATCAGCATTAGGGAT